>Ga0189284_100373_pt1 | contig 25596 bp, 27 predicted proteins | sample N32C7minimetaG_FD_130314 | JGI IMG/M metagenome (GOLD analysis project Ga0189284, IMG submission 130314) | Marine microbial communities from the Costa Rica Dome - N32 C7 mini metaG | ecosystem: Environmental > Aquatic > Marine > Oceanic > Photic zone | place: Costa Rica: the Eastern Pacific...
CGTTGCCGTTGCCGTTGCCGTTGCCGTTGCCGTTGCCGTTGCCGTTGCCGTTGCCGTTGCCGTTGCCGTTGCCGTTGCCGTTGCCGTTGCCGTTGCCGTTGCCGGGAGATGTCTCCGATCCGGTCCCGCTACCAGCCCCGTTTCCCTGACCGCCGGAATTTCCGCCCGACCCTGCGCCCGACGTGCCATCCTGGTTGCCCCCGGCATTCTCGGCATTGTTGTGCGGCCCGGAATTGCCCGGCGCGTCCTGGTCGCCATTGCCGAAGCCGTTATTGCCCTGGCCGCCGCCATTGCCATTCCCGTTGCCGTTGCCATTCCCGTTGCCGTTGCCATTCCCGTTGCCCATCCCGTAGCCGTCGCCACCACCGGAACCGCCATTGCCGCCACCGGCGGCCTCGGCCAGTTCCTCGCAGATCGGCCAGCAATTGCTGGTACCGGGCGGCGGGCCCTCCTCGGTGCCGCCCCCCTCGGCCGCATCGGCCTCGCCCGACTCCCCGGAGGGCTCGACGAAGCCGGTCGCCTGCCAATTCGCCATCGACCGATACCCCTCGAAGTCGCTCGAAATGATGCGGCTGCCGTTCAATTCGCCGACGATATAGTCCGACTGACGCTGCATCGCGTCAAAATTCGCGTCCATCGCCGCGACGGTAGAGAACGCGATCGCCGAGGTGAAAACCACGTAATCGGCGGTGACGGCCCCGCTTTCGCAGGACAGGAAGGATGCAAGCGACATGTTCAACACGATTGTTCGTCCCAATCTGGATCATCTGGATTCGGTTGATGAAAATTCGCCTCGAATTGCGCAGAAATCGTGACTGCCGCGTGATCCTTCATGGGCATTCGCCGCGCGCCGCAAAACCTGCTTGATCCCCGCGCCCAGATGGCTATAACGCGGACTTCCTCCGCCGTTGCCCATGCACCGGCGCGGTCTCTCGTGGTCGGGGGGCGGAGGATCAGCCCCGGCCTTTGAAACGCGCCCTGTAAAAAAGACTGGAGAACTCATGCCTCTCTACGAGCATGTGATGATTGCGCGTCAGGATCTGTCCAACACGCAAGCCGAAGGCCTGATCGAACATTTCGGCACCGTCCTTTCGGATAATGGCGGCAAGGTCGTCGATACCGAATACTGGGGCGTCAAGACGATGGCCTACAAGATCAACAAGAACCGCAAGGGCCATTACGCCTTCATCCGCACCGACGCACCCGCGACCGCCGTGCAGGAGATGGAGCGCCTGATGCGCCTGCATGACGACGTCATGCGCGTGCTGACCATCAAGGTCGACGACCATGCCGAGGGCCCCTCGGTCCAGATGCAGAAGCGCGAAGAACGTGGCGACCGCCGCGAACGCCGCTAAGCCAGGGAAGGAACAGACAAGATGGCCGCAAAACCGTTTTTCCGCCGCCGCAAGACCGACCCGTTCGAGGGCGAGAACGCGCCGAAGATCGACTACAAGGACACCCGCCTGCTGCAACGCTACATCTCCGAGCGTGGCAAGATCGTGCCCTCCCGTATCACCGCCGTTGGGGCAAAGAACCAGCGCGCCCTGGCCCGTGCGATCAAACGCGCGCGGTTCCTGGCCCTGCTGCCCTACGCCGTAAAATAAGGAACCTGACCCATGGACGTTATCCTTCTGGAACGCGTGGCCAAACTGGGCCAGATGGGCGAAGTCGTCTCCGTCAAGGAGGGCTATGCCCGCAATTTCCTGCTGCCGCAGAAGAAAGCCCTGCGCGCCAATGAAACCAACCTGAAGACCTTCGAGAACCAGAAAGCGCAGCTTGAGGCGCAAAACCTGGAGACCAAGGCCGAAGCCGAGAAGATGGGCGAAAAGCTGGCGGGCCAGCAGTTCGTCGTGATCCGCTCGGCCTCGGATGCGGGCGCGCTCTATGGCTCGGTCACCACCCGTGACGCCGCCGATGCCGCCACCGCCGAGGGCTTCACGCTCGACAAGAAGCAGGTCGCGCTGTCGCGCCCGATCAAGTATCTGGGCGTGCATGTCGTGCATGTCGTCCTCCACCCCGAGGTCGAGGTCGATATCGAGCTGAACGTCGCCCGCTCGCCGGAAGAGGCCGAGTTGCAGGCGTCCGGCAAGTCGATTCAGGATCTCGCGGCCGAGGAAGAGGCCGCGGCCGATTTCGAGATCGCGGAGCTGTTCGACGATATCGGCGCGGCTGCCTCGGATGACGAGGATTTGGCCGAAGCGGCGGATATCGACACGGACGCATCGGAAGACGGCTCGGGTGACGACACCGAAGAAAAAGCCTGATCCGATCGACCTCAGTGATGAGGGACAGGAAAACCGCGCCTCTCGGGGCGCGGTTTTTTCGTGTCACGGGCTGACGAGAACCGGCCCGCCCCTTTGTGCAAGGGGCGGGCCGCGATGGTGGCCGGCAGGTCGTTACTTGTTGTCAACGCCAGGGGCCGGAGCCGGAGCGGGTGCAGGCGCGGGCGCCGGTGCAGGCGCGGGCGCGGGCGCAGGCGCGGGCGCCGGTGCAGGGGCCGGAGCGGGGGCAGGCGCGGGTGCGGGGGCCGGTGCGGGCGCCGGAGCAGGGGCCGGTGCAGGGGCCGGTGCAGGCGCAGGGGCCGGAGCAGGTGCGGGGGCCGGAGCAGGCGTATCCGTATCCGAACCCGGAGCAGGCGCAAAGCCGCCCGGTGCCGGGGCCGCCCCGCCGACCAGGATCGCTTCCGCCGTCAGGTTCGCCTCGCAAAAGCTGCCATCATAGGAGCCGACCCAGATATCCACGCGGCCATTCAGGTTCTCGGCCCCCGACACGGTCAGGCGCGGGTCGAGATTGCCATTGCTGTCATCATCGAACAGCCAGGTCGTGGTGACGGTGTTGACCAGCAATGTCGCGTCGCAGGCGGACTCGACCGACAGTTCAAGGTCATAATCGTCCATTTGGCTGAGGATCAGGGAAAAGTCCGGCGTGGCCGCGGCGGCACCGACGCCCGGCAGACCGCAATCCGCGACCGAGAATTGACCGCCCGCGACCACGGGCGCTTGCTGCCCGCCGACCAGCTGCGCGCCGGTGAAGCTGTAGGTTTCACCGGGTTGCTCCCAGGTTGGGCAGGCAAAGCCGGCGGCGCTTGTCGCCAGGACGAAGGCGGAGGAGAGAAGAATCGATTTCATTGCAGTGACTCCAGGTAGGGGCTTAAAAACATTGGGGTTAAGGATGGGCCGGAACGTAGGGAAAAGCAATTGGGGACAGATCGGCCCGGTTGGGTTTGGCAAGGTCGGTCCGGCCTTCAGGGGGACGGGCTGGCTTGCGGGTCATTTGCAGTCCGGTCAGGGGAGCGGGCCGCAGGGCAGAGGGTAGACCCATGTTCGTGTATATGCAACACGTATCCGTCTCCCCTACCCCGAAAGTAGAAAGGCCGCCCCGATGCGGGACGGCCTTCCTTGCGATCATGGGATCCGGTCTCAGTTGTACCAGGTTTCCATCTCAAGCGTCGCCGAGCAGTTCGAGGTGCCATATGTGCCGACCCAGACGTCGATACGGCCCTGGGTATTGGCGGTGCCATAGAGGTTGATGCGCGGGTTCGGGTAGCCGGCGCTGTCATCGTCATAGAACCAGGACGCGTTGGCCGAGTTCACCAGCAAGATCGTGTCGCAGGCGGCCTGGGTCACTTCGATCTCGAGGCGGCCATATCCGCTCATGCCGGATGTATAGAACGAGAAATCAGGCTGCGAAATGACATAGCCGGTGTTGTTCCAGCCGCAGTTGCGCAGGTTCTGGTTGCCGCCGGCCGTGACGGAATAGCGGTTGGGGCTGTAGAGATCCTGACCGGTCACGGAATAGGACGCCCGACCTTGCTGGATCTGGGGACAGGCCACCGCCGCGGCGGAAAGGGACAAAAGAACGAAGAAGGAAGCAATTAGGGTGCGCATTGTAAACTCCATTATTATCATGCAAGGGGACATTAGCCCCCGATTAGTGTCCTGTCTACACGAAAAGTGATCGACCCGTTACTTTTTGTATGTCGTGGCATTTGGGAACGGGGTTCAACGGGGGATTGTTCAATGATCCCATGGCATTCCGCCCCCTCACGCTGTCGACAAGCGACCGACCGGAAGCTGACGCTGACGTTCACGTCACCGGCCTTGGCAAAGAGTATTATCGAGGCTTGACGCCACGTCCAGAATTTTTTGCACCGCCGCGCCCGACACGGAAAAAGGGCCGCCCCGGTCGGAGCGGCCCTTTCCCATGTTTTCAGCGATCGCCGGTATCAGTTGTACCAGGTCTCCAGTTCCAGCGTGGCCTGGCAGGAGTTGCCGTTATAGGTCCCGACCCAGACATCCAGGCGGCCGTTCAGGTTCGGGCCCGAGGTGATGTTGAGTTCCGGCTGCAGGCTGCCGCCGCCATCATCGTCGAAATGCCAGGTGGTGTTCGGCGTGTTGACCAGGAGGGTCGGATCGCACTGGCTCTCGACCTCGATCTCGAGCCGTCCATACTCCTCCATGCCCGACAGGATGAAGGAATATTGCGGCTGCTGGTTGACATAGCCGCGGCCCTCCATCGGGCAGTCACGCAGGTTGGCGGACCCGCTGGCCGTGACCTGATAGCGCTGCGGGCTGTAGAGCTGCTGCCCGGTCAGGTTGTAGGTCTGGCCCGGCACCTGCCAGGACGGGCACCCGCCCGCCGGGGTCGGCGTGGGCGTGGGCATCGGGGTCGGCGTGGGCGTCGGCGTCGGTGCCGGGGCCTGCGCATAGAAGCTTTCCATGTTCAGCGTGCCCTGACAGGACGTGTTGCCATAGGTGCCGACCCAGATATCGACCCGGCCATTGAGGTTCTGCGCGCCGCGCACCTCCAACTGCGGTTGCAGGCTGCCGGCGCTGTCATCGTCAAACAGCCAGGTGCCGTTCGCCGTGTTCACCAAGAGAAGCGTATCGCAGGAGGCCTGCACATCCGCGACCAGGTAATAGGGGTCCATCCCGCTCATCTGGAAGGAATATTGCGGAACCTGGCTGGCATAGCCGGGATATTGCAGGTTGCAGCTGCGCAGCGAGGCACCGCCCACGGCGGTCACCTGGTAGCTCTGCGGTGTGTAGAGCTGCTGACCGTTGATCGAGTAGTATTGCGGCGCGGGCGCGGCAAAGCTCGGGCACGCGGCGGCGGGTGTCGGCGTCGGCACCGGGGCCGGGGTCGGCGCCGGTGTGGGCGTCGGGGCCGGGGCCTGGGCATACCAGGTCTCCATGTTCAGCGTCGCATCGCAATAGGAGCCGTTATAGGTTCCGACCCAGACATCGACGCGGCCATTGAGGTTCTGCGCGCCGCGCACTTCAAGCCGGGGCTGCAACCCCTCGCTGCTGTCATCGTCGAACAGCCAGGTGGCGTTGGCCGTGTTCACCAGCAGCAGGGAATCGCAGGAGCTGACGACATCCGCGACCAGGTAATACGGGTCCATCCCGCTCAGGTAGAACGAGAAATCCGGGGCCGAGGTGGCATAGCCCGGATAGTTCATGTTGCAATTGCGCAGCTGGTTCTGGCCACCGGCCACAACGCTGAAGGATTGCGGGCTGTAAAGCTGATCGCCGGTGTAGTTATAGGTCGCACCGGTCTGGCTGTAATCCGGGCAGGCAAGCGCCGCGCCGGTGGTTGCGAAAAGGCCAAAAAGGGCTATGGCTAAATATCTCACGGGTTATTTCCTCCAAGAGATTTGGTTGAGATCATGTGGTGATGTTGTCCCAGGATGCCGGCCTCACATGATCCGTTTCTCGACCGACGCGGCCCCGCCTCACTCTCCCGGGGCCGTGGAGCAGACCGATCCGTTGACGAACCGCCCTGCCGTTTCCGATTTCAATTCCTTTCCCGCATCATTGCGTCAGCGAAAGAATGTTTCAAGCGCGAAGCCACCGGGGCAGCATTCGAAGCCCCCCATGGCGCGCGGAGTGTTGGCTGTCATGACAATGGGGTCGGAATGAGGCGCAGGCGCGGGATTTCACCGGCTTTCGGTGAAAGGGCACGGCGCAGGGGCAAGCGGTTCGCATGTCCAATCCTTCCCTGTTCTTGCAGTCCAGTCGCGGGGCCGCTCGCGGCCCTCTTGTTCATTTGGTCCGACACCCCGGACGCGGGGGCCCCGTTCACCCGGGGTCCGGTCCATATCGTCGAGGGGCGTGACGCCCCACTTGGCTATAGGTGTCGTAACTGGCGCAAAAGGTTCAAAAATTCTGGTTCAAATATCTGTCGGTTCCGGTTTCGTGCCGCAAGGATAACCACCTTACCCCGTATGGGCCTAGAAAAATCGTCTGGGGGCGGGCAAATATTTTGCGCGTTCAGCTGCAAAACGGCATGAAAAAGGGCCGCACCCAACGGCGCGGCCCCTGTTCTTCCGTCGCTGACCTCGCAGATCAGGCCGTTTCGTCGTCGTCCAGCGCCTCGATCGCCTTTTGCAGGTCTTCCTTCGAGACCTCCTTGTCGGTGATCTCGGCCATCTCGAAGACGTAATCGACGACCTTGTCCTCGAAGAGCGGCGCGCGCAACTGCTGCTGTGCGGCCTGGTTTTGCTGGATGAACTCGAAGAACTGGCGTTCCTGGCCCGGATATTGCCGCGCCTGGTTCATGATCGCCTGGGTCATCTCGGCATCGCTCACCTGCACGTCGTTCTTCTGGCCAAGCTCGGCCAGCAGCAGGCCAAGGCGCACGCGGCGTTCGGCCAGTTTCCTGTGCTCGTCGGTGGGCTCGATCTCGGGGTGGTCATGGCCTTCGACATCGGGGTTTTCCTCGTGCCACAGTTGATGCGCGATCTGGCCTGCTTCGGCCTCGACCAGGCTCGGCGGCAGGTCGAAAGTGACGGCCTCGTCCAGCTTGTCCAGCAGGTTGCGCTTCATCACGGCGCGGGCGGCCCCGGCATATTCGGATTTCAGGCGTTCCTCGATCTGGCCGCGCAGGGCGTCCAGGCTTTCGGCGCCGAACTGCTTGGCCAGCTCGTCATTCAGCTCCGCCTTGGCGGGGGCCTTCACGTCCTTGATCTTGCACTCGAACACGGCGGCTTTGCCGGCCAGGTGCTCGGCGCCGTATTCCTCGGGGAAAGTGATCTCGACATTCTTGTCGTCACCGGCCCTGGTGCCGATCAACTGCTCCTCGAAGCCGGGGATGAAGCTGTTCGAGCCGAGCGTGAGGGGGTAATCCTCGGCCGCACCGCCTTCGAACGCCTCGCCATCGACCTTGCCGAGGAAGTCGATCACGACCTGGTCGCCCTCTTCCGCCGCGCCGTCCTTGGTCTCGAAATTCTGTGCCGACTCGGCCAGACCGTCCAGCGCTTCCTGCACGTCGGCCTCGGCCGGGGTCACGACCATCTTCTCCAGCGAGATCGCCTTGAAATCGACCTCGGGGATCTCGGGCAGCTTTTCATAGGTCATCGAGACGACGACATCGTCGCCCTCTTTCCAGTCCTCGTTGACCATCTTGACCTCGGGCTGCATCGCCGGGCGGTCGCCGGTGTCCTCAAGGTGGCTCTGCATCGCGCCATCGACGCTTTCCTGCATCGCCTCGCCGATGAGGCGCGGGCCGAACTGTTTCTTGAGCAGCGCCATCGGCACCTTGCCCTTGCGAAAGCCCTTCATCTCGATCTCGGGCTGCGCCTCGGCCAGTTTCTCATCGACCTTGGCGGCCAGCTCGTCGCCGGTGATGGTGATCTCGTAGCCGCGCTTGAGGCCGTCGTTGGTTGTCTCGGAAACCTGCATTGCAATCCCTATAGCTCATGGGCGGGGCCCCTGCCCCGCGAACGTCAATTTCGCGGTCTTCTATGCGTGTGCGCCCAGGCGTGCAAGGGTCATTCGGGGGATTTGGCCGATAGACGGGCCGCGCCTAGCAGACAACCATCACCGGCTCGTCCAGCGTGACCGTGATCCCGCGCGCGCGCAGGCGGGCGATCTGCGCCTGCAAGGCGGGGGTGTCGAACTCGGTCAAGGACAGCTCGCGCAGGCGCGGCAGGGTTTCGAACACGCTCAGATCGGTCAGGCCGGTATTGTCCAGATGAACCGTGCGCAGGGCCGGATGGCCGCGCAGCGCCTCCAGCGTCAGGCCCTCTCCCGGCAGGGTCAGGTTCAGACGCTCCAGCCGTGGCAGATCGGCGATAAATCCGAGATCGGTCAGGTTGCCGCCGCCCACGGCCAGCTCGCGCAGGCCGCTCAGCCCGCCGATGGCGCCATGGTCGCGCGCGGGCAGCCATTGCGCGTGCAGCACCGTCAGGTCGGGGAATGCGGCGAGGCCGGAAAGATCACTGACCGCGCTGCTGCCGATATGCAATTCGCGCAACTGCCGCATCGGGGCGATCTGCCCGAGATCCGAGAAATCCGTGTAGCTGATCATCAGGGCGGTGATGTGATCCATCTCCGCAAGCACCGAATAGTCGCGCAGGCCGGCCCCGTCGAGGTTGAGCCGGTCGCAGGCCCCGGCCTCGCACGCCGCCAGCCGGTCGGCCCCAAGCTGCTGACTGGCGCGTGTGGCGGTGTTGCCGGTGGTCTGGCAGGCCATGAGCAGCGCGGCGGCAAGCCCGAGCGCGGGAAAGGTGGCAAGACGATGGGTCATGTGCGGGATGTCCTGAGGAGATATGGCTTTCAGGTTAGTCGCGCGGCAGGCGGCTTGCGTTCAATCGGCCTTCCGCTCGGTCCGCAACTCGCCCGTCATCAGCACCGGGGCCGCGTCGAAGCCGCGCGCGTCCAGCATGTCGGCCACACGCTCCAGCGAGGCGACAAGCTGCGCCTGTTCCCAATCCGCGAGGTCGAGGAATTTCCGCGCATAGCGCTGCTGCAACGCGTCGGGCGCCGCGCCCAGGCGGTCATGCCCGTCGCGCGTGACGGTCACGTTGACCTGCCGCCGGTCCTGTTCCGAGGGCACCCGCTCCACCAACCCCTGCGCCACCAGTTTGTCGACCAGCGCCGAGACCGTGGCCTGGCTGACACCCATCTGCGTGGCCAGCGCCTTGGGCGTCGCGCTGTCGCGGGCATCGACGATCTGAAGCACCCGCAATTGCGCCGGGGTCAAACCGACCGCATTGGCCAGGTCGCGCGCATAAAGCTCGGTCGCGCGCAGGATCCGCCTGAGCGCGACAAGGGTTTCGTCCATGCGGGTGTTGGCATCCCTGGTCATGAAAAAACCTTGGCACAGGCCCCTTGACCCCGCAATCCTTGATCGCATCGCACCCCTTCGCCTTACGAAGCACCGGGGCGCTGCAAGAAAATATCCAGAACGATCAACATTTGCCCGAAAAACCACATTACAAGCAAAAATGAGCAAATATGTTGTTATTCCGCCTTTAAGGTTGATCTATGGCTCACATCGCATTACTTAGCCTTCCGAAGCAATAAGGATGCAAAGACACATGCCAGAGACCAGTGACATCAGCCGAGCCCGCAAGCCCCTCCTGCGCAAACCACAATCGGAGGACGGGGCCGCGATCTGGGAGCTTGTGCGCGACTGCAAGCCGCTGGATGAGAACTCGATGTACTGCAACCTGGTCCAGGCCGACCATTTCGCGGATACCTGCGTGGTCGCCGAACTGGATGGCGAGATCGTCGGCTGGATTTCCGGCCACATGATCCCCGATCAGGACGAACTCTTTGTCTGGCAGGTCGCCGTCAGCCCCAAGGCCCGTGGCCTGGGTCTGGGCAAGTCCATGCTGCTCGACCTGACGCGGCGGGATGTTTGCGATGGCGCGACCCACCTCAAGACAACGATCACCAAGGACAACGCCGCCTCCTGGGGGCTGTTTCGCGGCTTCGCGCGCGCCATTGGCGGCGAGCTCAGCGATACGCCCCATTTCAAGCGCGACATTCATTTCGAGGGCCGCCACGACACCGAACACATGGTGTCGATCACGCTGCCGCGTGAAGGCGACCTCAAGCGCGCGGCCTGACCCGTCCCGCCTGCGCGCATCTCACCCCTCCCAATTCAGACCCAATCCTTGAAAGGACACCTGATGCCCAAGGACATGATGACTGACGTTTCGATCTATGACCGCCGCGAAAGCGCCGCCCGCTCCTATTGCCGGGGGATGCCCGCGAGTTTCGCCACCGCGAAAGGATCCGAAGTGACGGATGAGACAGGCCGCACCTGGATCGACTTCCTCGCCGGCTGCTCCTCGCTGAATTACGGCCATAACGACCCCGACATGAAGGCCGCCCTGATCGAGCATATCTCAAATGACGGGATCGCCCACGGGCTGGACCTGCACACCGACGCCAAATCCGCCTTCCTGGAGGCGTTCGAGCAGCACATCCTGGCCCCGCGCGGCATGGATCACCGGGTGATGTTCACCGGCCCGACCGGCGCCAATGCCGTCGAGGCCGCGATGAAGATCGCGCGCAAGGTGACGGGCCGCACCAATATCATAGCCTTCACCAACGGCTTTCACGGCGTGACCATGGGTGCGCTGGCCGCCACCGGCAACGGCTATCACCGGGGCGGCGCGGCGATGCCGCTGGAGGGCGTCACGCGGATGCCCTTCGACGGCTTCTTCGGCGAGGGCACCGACACCGCCGCACAGCTTGACACCATGCTCGGCGATGCTTCGGGCGGCGTCGATGCGCCCGCCGCGATCCTGCTGGAAACCGTGCAGGGCGAAGGCGGGCTGAATGCGGCAAGTGCCGCTTGGGTCAAACGCATCGCCGAGATTGCGAAGAAACACGGCGCGCTCCTGATCATCGACGACATCCAGGCGGGCTGCGGTCGCTGCGGCACGTTCTTCTCGTTCGAGGAGATGGGCGTGACCCCCGATATCGTGACCATGGCGAAATCCGTCTCGGGCTTCGGCCTGCCGATGGCGATGGTGCTGGTGCGCCCGGACCATGACGTGTTCGGCCCCGCCGAGCATAACGGCACCTTCCGGGGCAACACCCACGCCTTCGTCACCGCCCGCGTCGCGATCGAGAAATTCTGGGCCGATGACCGGTTCCAGAAAGAGCTGAGCGAGAAGGCGCAATTGATCGAGGACGCGCTGTCGGACCTGGCCAACATGGTGCCTGGCGCGCGCCTCAAGGGCCGTGGGCTGATGCGCGGCGTCGATGTCGGCTCGGGCGAGCTGGCCGGGGATATCTGCGCGCGTGCCTATGAACAGGGCCTGATCATCGAGACCTCGGGCAGCGACGGCCAGGTCGTCAAGGTGCTGGCCCCGCTGACCACCCCGAAAGAGACCTTCGCCAAGGGCTTCAACATCCTTCTCGACGCCGCCGACAAGGTTCTGGCGGCGCGGACCACCATCGCAGCGGAGTAACCAACATGATTGTCAGGGATTTCAACAAGATCATCGAAAACGAACGCGACCGCGTGGTGTCGGATGCCGACTGGACCAGCATCCGGATGCTGCTGGCCGACGACAAGATGGGCTTTTCCTTCCACATCACCTTCCTCAACGAAGGCTCGGAACACACGTTCGAATACAAGAACCACTTCGAGAGCGTCTATTGCATGAAGGGCAAGGGCTCGATCACGGACCTCGCCACCGGCGAGACGCATGAGATCGTGCCGGGCGTGATGTATGCGCTGGACAAGCACGACCGCCACACGCTGCGCGCCGAGGAGGAGCTGGTGATGGCCTGCTGCTTCAACCCGCCCGTGACCGGCACCGAGGTGCATCGCGAAGACGGCTCCTATGCCGTGCCCGAGGAGGCCTGAGATGAGCCATACGGTCGAGAAGATCGGCGGCACCTCGATGTCGCGCCTGTCGGAGCTGCGCGAGACCCTCTTTATCGGGGATCGCGCGCCGTCCGACATCTACAACCGCATCTTCGTGGTCTCGGCTTTCGCGGGGATCACCAACCTGCTGCTGGAACACAAGAAATCCGGTGAATTGGGGGTCTACGCGCTCTTTGCCAATGCCGACAGCAACCATGAATGGCAGGATGCGCTGGACGGTGTCGCGGAGGCGATGAAATCCGCGCATCGCGAGATCCTGACCCATGGCGGCGACATCCAGCAGGCCGACATGTTCGTCGAGGACCGCATCCTTGGCGCGCGCAACTGCCTGATCGACCTGCAACGGCTGTGCTCCTACGGGCATTTCCGACTGCCCGAGCATATGGGCCATATCCGCGAGTTGCTTTCGGGCCTGGGCGAGGCACATTCCGCCTTCGTCACCACGCTGATGCTGCAACGCCACGGCGTCGAGGCGCGGCTGGTCGACCTGACCGGCTGGCGCGACGAGGGCGATGTGAGCCTGGAGGCGCGCATCACCGACGCCTTCAAGGGGATCGACCCCGCGACGGAAATGCCCATCGTGACCGGCTATGCGCAATGCGTCGAGGGCCTGATGCGCGAGTTTGACCGCGGCTATTCCGAGATCACCTTCAGCCACCTTGCCGCGCTGACCGGCGCGCGCGAGGCGATCATCCACAAGGAGTTTCACCTCTCCTCGGCCGATCCCAAGCTGGTCGGTGTCGATGCCGTGCGCAAACTGGGCCGGACCAATTACGACGTGGCCGATCAGCTGTCGAATATGGGGATGGAGGCGATCCACCCCAATGCCGCCAAGACGCTGCGTCAGGCCGGTGTGCCCCTGCGCGTCACCAACGCGTTTGAACCGGGCGATCCCGGCACGCTGATCGACGACCAGGCCGCCGACGGCTCTGCCGCCGAGATCGTCACCGGGCTGGAGATCGTCACGCTGGAAGTGTTCGAACAGGACATGGTCGGCGTGAAGGGCTATGATGTCGGCATCCTGGAGATCCTCAAGCGCCACAATGTGCGCATCGTGTCGAAGGTCTCGAACGCCAACACGATCACCCATTACCTCGATGCCTCGCTCAAGACGATGCGGCGGGTGGAGCGGGACATCTCCAAGCTCTTCCCGGCCGCCGAGATCGCCACCCGGCGGCAGGCCGTCGTGTCAGTCATCGGGCGCGACCTGCGCGGGCTGTCGATCCTGTCGCGGGGGTTGCGGGCGATCGCGGACGCAGGCTTCGAGGCGATCGGGGCCAGCCAGGGCCCGCGCAACGTGGACGTGCAGTTCCTGATCGAGCGCGACGCGCTGGAACCGGTGATCAAGACGCTGCATTCGACGCTGATCGAAGAGGCAACCGCACCGCAGCTCTCGCGCGCTGCGTGATCTCTGCCTCGGGCGGCGGGGGGGCTGCTGCCCTTCGCCGCCTGCCCACGTCCCCGTATAGCGCGCGCATGCGGGCCGTCGACGGGCCGCATGCGCTCGGTCGACCGCGCGCCGTGAGACAGATATTGGTGCGGGTGAAGGGACTCGAACCCCCACGCCAAAGGCGCCAGAACCTAAATCTGGTGCGTCTACCAGTTCCGCCACACCCGCATTGCGCCGCTCTCTAGCAAAGCCCGGGCGCTTAGGCGAGACCCAAATGCCACCCCGTCAGACCCTCCGGGCAGTTTTCGCTTGGGCATGTTTCGGCCTTGGGTTAACCTGATGCCAATAAAACACGGGTCCATAATGGGCCAGGCACGAGCAGGACAGGCATCATGGCACAGTCTCACGGGCCCGCATCCGGCGGCACCGCATCCCTATTCGCAGGCGCGGGCCTGCCGATGGGCACCACGATCTACACGCTGGCGGGCGCGCTGCCGGTCGAGGCGCTCTATCCCGGCGACCGCGTGATCACCCGCGATGCGGGCGCGCAGACGCTGCTGGATATCCGCCGCCGCCCGGTTCCGGAGGGCACGGCCATGGTCCGCATCACCGGCGACGCGCTTGGCGGCAAGCCGACGCAGCCGACCATCCTGCCCGGTCATCAACGCGTGCTGATCCGCGACTGGCGGGCGCAGGCGCTCTATGGCACGCCGACCGCGCGGGTGCCGCTCTCGCGCCTTGTGGATGGGGACTTCGTCGCCTGGACGGATGAGCGGCCAGAGGCGCTGCTCACCCTGCATTTCGCCCATCCCCACATCATCTATGCCAACGGGCTGGAGCTGTTCAGCGCCGATCCGGTGCCAGCAGACGCCTGAAGACAACTGGCAGTTGCTCCGGCAGATCCTCGGCGATCAGGCCGGGGCCGACCCCGAGCGCCGCTTCCAGGTGCAGCGCCGCGCCGGTCATCGCGGCCTGCATCGGGGCCAGCTTTCGCGCCAACAGGCCGGTGATGATCCCCGCCAGCACGTCGCCCGCCCCCGCCGTCGCCAGCCAGGGCGCGGCACGGTCATATGTGGCGGCGTTGAGCGCGGTGCGCCCCTCGGGTGAGGCGATCACCGTGTCGGGGCCCTTGAGCAGCACGATACATCCCGCCCGCGCCGCCGCCGCGCGTGCGGCATCGACCTTGGAGAAGGCCGGGCCTGCCTTTGGCTTGTCGCGCAGCTTGTCCGAAAGATCGGGGAAGAGCCGGGCAAATTCACCCTCATGCGGGGTCAGGATCACATCCGGGTGCAGCATGTCGAAAAGCGCGTCCGGAGCCTCGGCAAAGGCTGTCAGCGCATCGGCATCCAGAACCATGGGACGGGGTTTGACCCCGCCGCACGCCACCTGCACCAGCGCCTTCGCCCGCTCCAGCCCCAGGCCCGGCCCCAGGCAAAGCGCGTTGATCCGGTCGTCGTCCAGAAGCACCGCCAGCCCTTCCGCATCCTCGCATTTGCGCAGCATGATCGCGGTCAATTGCGTGGCGCATTCCATCATCGCCGATCCCGGTGCGGCTACCGTCACCAGACCCGCGCCGACCCGGAGCGCGCCGCGCGCCGCCAGCCGCGCCGCCCCCGACCGGCCCATCGGACCCGACAGCACGACCGCATGGCCGTGGCTGTATTTCTGCCCCTGCGCGCCCTTGTCGATCTGCGGCGAAACCCGGCAGGGCGAGACCAGCGGCCCCAGTTTCAGCCCCGCCGGCCCCGGCCTGTTGCGCGGCCCCTGCCCCGAAAAGCGCGGCTCCAGCCCGATATCCTTGAGGCGCAGTTTTCCACAGGCAATCGGCCCCGAGGCCAGGTGATGGCCGATGCGTGCGCGATGGAACGTGACCGTCAGATCGGCATTGGGCACGCCCGCCGCGCTGTCGATCAGAAGCCGCCCGCTATCCATGCACAGCCCCGTCGGCGCGTCGATGGCAAGGGCGCGGCAGGTCCGCCGCCGCCTGCCCCAACCGCGCACCATCGGATCGACCACCTCATCCGCCACGGGCCGGGTCAGACCGGCCCCGAAGACCGCATCGACGCAGAGATCGGCCTCGGCCCCGATGATGGCGTCGGCGTCCCAGGCCGCGACCGCGCCCATGTCGCACCAGCGGTCATGGTTCGCCTTCGCATCCGGCGGCAGCTTGTCGGCATCGCCGAATAGAAACACCTCCACCTGCCACCCGGCCCCGCGCAGCAGGCGCGCCACGACGAACCCGTCGCCGCCATTGTTCCCCGGCCCGCAGAGCACCAGCGCCCGCTGCGGGGCCGCCGCGAAATCGGGCCATTCCTCATACGCGGCCTCGACCACGCCGCGCCCCGCGCGCTCCATCAACTCCAGCCCGGTGACCGTGCCGCCCTCTATCGCGGCGTGCTCGACCCTGCGCATCTGCGCCGCCGTCAAAAGCTCCATTCCGCACCTCACTTTACAAACTGCCCGCTTTCTGTGCGCTTTGCACAATTTTTGTGCGCCAGCTCCGGTTTCCTCCGATCCGCCGCGCAACTCTCACGCTAGCCGATTGCCCCTTGCAAGGGAACGTGGTGTCAGAGGCCCAAGAGACGGGCGCGGAGGAGACATGTCATGAAAAAGATCGAAGCCATCATCAAACCCTTCAAGCTCGACGAGGTGAAGGAAGCGTTGCAGGAGATCGGCATCCAGGGCCTCAGCGTCACCGAGGTCAAGGGCTTCGGCCGCCAGAAAGGCCATACCGAGCTGTATCGCGGGGCCGAATATGTCGTCGATTTCCTGCCCAAGGTGAAGATCGAGGTGGTGCTGTCCGACGACATGGTCGACGGCGCCATCGAGGCCATCGTCGAGGCCGCCCGCACCGACAAGATCGGCGACGGCAAGATCTTCGTCTCGCCCGTCGAACAGGCGATCCGCATCCGCACCGGCGAATCCGGCGAAGACGCGCTTTGAACACATCCAGAAGACCACGCATCAAGGATACCAGATAATGAGCAACGACACCGTTCTGAAACTGATCAAGGAAGAGGATATCGACTATGTCGACATCCGGTTCACCGACCCGCGCGGGCGGTTGCAGCATGTGACCATCGTGTCCGACCTGGTCGATGAGGATTTCCTGGAAGAAGGCTTCATGTTCGACGGCTCGTCGATCGCCGGCTGGAAGGGGATCGAGGCCTCGGACATGAAGCTGATGCCCGACACCGACAGCGCCTATATCGACCCGTTCTATGCCGAAAAGACGCTCTGCCTGCATTGCAACGTCGTGGAACCGGATACCGGCGAGGCCTATAACCGCGACCCGCGCGGCACCGCCGTCCTGGCCGAGGCCTATCTGAAATCCTCCGGCATCGGCGATGTCGCCTATTTCGGCCCCGAGGCCGAATTCTTCCTGTTCGACGATGTCCGTTTCTCGGTCGAGATGAACAAGGTCAGCTTCGAGGTCGACGCCCAGGACGCGGCGTGGAATTCCGACAGCGAATACGAGATGGGCAACATGGGCCACCGCCCCGGCATCAAGGGCGGCTATTTCCCGGTGAACCCGACCGACGCGGCGCAGGATCTGCGTTCCGAAATGCTGTCGACCATGAAGCGGATCGGCATGAAGGTGGACAAGCACCACCATGAGGTCGCGTCATGCCAGCACGAGCTTGGGTTGATCTTCGACAGCCTGACCAAGCAGGCCGACGAGATCCAGAAATACAAATACGTGATCCACAACGTCGCCCACGCCTATGGCAAGACCGCGACCTTCATGCCCAAGCCGATTTCCGGAGACAACGGCACCGGCATGCATGTCAACATGTCGATCTGGAAGGACGGCAAACCCTTGTTTGCAGGCGACAAATACGCCGACCTCAGCGATGAGGCGCTGTGGTTCATCGGCGGCATCCTCAAGCACGCCAAGACGCTGAACGCCTTCACCAACCCCTCGACCAACAGCTACAAGCGCCTGATCCCCGGTTTCGAGGCCCCGGTGCTGCGCGCCTATTCCGCGCGCAACCGCTCGGGCTGCGTCCGGATCCCGTGGACCGAAAGCCCCAAGGCCAAGCGTGTCGAGGCCCGTTTCCCCGACCCGGCGGCCAACCCCTACCTGTGCTTCGCGGCGCTCTTGATGGCGGGGCTCGACGGCATCTCGAACAAGATCAACCCCGGCGAGCCGTCGGACAAGGACCTCTACGACCTGCCGCCCGAGGAACTGGCCGGCATCCCCACCGTCTGCGCCAGCCTGCGCGAGGCCCTGGAAAGCCTGGAGGCCGATCACGACTTCCTGCTCAAGGGCGATGTCTTCACCAAGGACCAGCTCGAAGGCTACATGGAGCTGAAATGGGAAGAGGTCTACGCCTATGAGCACACGCCCCACCCGGTGGAATACAAGATGTATTACAGCTGCTGAGACCGACTGATCCACACGACATGCAAGGGCATCCCTTCGGTTCGGAGGGGTGCCCTTTGCATTTTCCCGGCACCCCTTGCGCACGCGCGATGCAGGTTTCTGTGGACCAAAATATCCAGGTGATCGTCGCGGCGGGCTCCGGCCCACCCCCGACCCGGCAGCGTCTTTCTTTTGACAGCGCGGGGGCCCCGGCCCTACCCTTGGGGGGTATCGAACCACCCATTTGAAGGACATTATTGCCATGAAGCTTGCCCTTGTCACCGCCGCCCTGCTTGCGTTTTCCGCGCCCGCGCAGGCCCAGATGATGTTGACCACGCCCGAGGAGATCGCCGCCGTCGCGCGCGGCTTCGGGGCGGCCAGCGTGCAGACCTCCTCGACCGGGAGTCCGATCCTGAACGGCACCATCGAAGGAACCAATTACGGTATCTTGATGTATGGCTGCGACGGCACACGGAATTGTGAATCGGTCCAGTTCTTCGCCACCTTCACCGGGCGCGGCCGCGACCTGGAGCACCTGAACACCTGGAACGAGGATCAGCGTTTCGGCACCGCCTATATCAACCAGGAGGGGCGCATCTTCCTGCATTGGAGCGCCAACCTGGATTACGGTATCACGCGCCAGAACCTCATTGACAGTTTCGATATCTGGCGATTGACGCTGGCCGAATTCGTCACCCACCTGGACGGCTGAGCGCGCGCTGAGCCGACGTCATCAGACACCATAAGAGGAAACCGGTATGAAATATCTTATTGCGACCCTCGCCACCCTGCTGGCCCCTGCCGTGGCATGGGCCGAGACGCCGCAGGCGCTGCTGGATCAGGCGCTGCTGCTTGGGCCCGCGCAACTGGGCGCGCCCGAGGGGCAGCCGGTGATCTTCGGACAGGCAGGCGATGCGGCCTATGTCGCCAACCTCGGCGGGCCGGATTGCCGCACGGGCGCCACCGGCTGCGACACGATCCGGTTTTCCAGCTTTGCGCCCGCGGCGGATCAGGCAACGCTCGATGCCTGGAACGCCGCCGGGAACGGCAGCCAGGTGGCGCTGGACGGCGAATGGGTCTCGCTCTCCGCCGAGATGCCGGTGACAGGCAATGCGCAGGCCGTGTTCGCCAACTGGAACGCGCTGCTGACGCAGTTCGTGCAGACCTTCGACCCGTAAGGGCCGCTATTCTGTCTCGGCGCCCTCTTCCGTCTCGGGGGTCTCTTCCTCGGGGGCCGGGGCCGGGGCCGGGACGATGGCATCATCGGGCGCGCAGGCATTGCCGCGCAGGTCGTTGATCGCGGCCAGCGCCGCCTCGGCGGTGTCGGGGGCCAGGGTGATCTGCATCGGCGCGATCAGCGGATAGATCAGCGCGCCCCGGTCGCCGCGCATCTGCATCACATGGGTGCGCGCCATGACGGTGCCGAACTGGCCCGAGGCGGCATCGGCGGAAAAGATGCGATGCGCCTGGGTGCGCAGGGTCCGCGCGCCATCCATGGCATTGGGGTTCTCGGTATCGCCCTGTTCGGTGGCGGCCTGGCGCAGCCCGGTGAAGATATCGCCCGCCGCCTGGATCTGTTCCCAGGCCCCCTGGCTCGGCATCAGCATGACGCGGCGGTTGCCGGTCGAGGTATCCTCGGCGGGCAGCACGCCGGTGATCGGATCGAGGTCGCGCAGATCCATGCGCAGGACCTGCACGCCGACCGGATTGCCCGCGCTGCGGCCCGCCGTGGTCAGCAGGGTCTGGACCAGGCGGCAGCCCTGAAGCTCCAGCTCGATCACGGTGAACTCGCCGGGCACATCGCCCTCGACGATACCGGGCGAGGCCGCGCGGATCGCGATCTCCTCGGGGGTGACCTCCTGCTGCGCGGCCAGGGGGGCGCTGGTGCAGATCAGGGCAATGGCGGGCAAAATCCGGGCAAATCGAGACATGAAAACCGCTCCTTCCTAAAAATATGCCGTCAGCGTCGCATGGGGCGTCAGGAGGGACCAGAGTGAATGGCCCCCCTTTACCGCGCGCGCTGCCGGTCTTTTGTTCAGAACCGCGTGATGCGGCGCGCCATACGGGTGATCTGGCGGGTGCGCTGCGCGTTCTGGCGGTCGGGCTGGTGATCGTCCTGCGGCATCGTGCGGTCGCCCCTGTTGCGAAAGGCGTTGATCCCGGCATCCATGCCGCGATTGACGGCCTGGCGCATGATGCGGTTGAGGATCATGTTGATGATACGGTCCATGTCTCTGCCTCCGGTCCTTTTTTCTGCTTAAGGCGATTCTCGCACATATCTGCGGCGGAATTGGGGCACTTGGCGGCACTGTGCCATATTTCGGGGGATTCCAGAAGGCGGATCACGCGCCGAACATGTCTTCCTGGCCCTTTTCGGGCTCCGGCCCGTCCTCCGCCTCGTCGCCGTCGTCGTTGTCACCGCCTTCACCCGGTCCCGGAAAGGCCCCCGGCGGGGGGCGGTTTTCCAGAAGGCCCGCATCGCGCAATTCCTTCAGCCCCGGCAGGTCGCGTGTGGTTTCCAGGCCGAAATGGTCGAGGAACGCCTCGGTCACCACATAGGTCACGGGCCGGCCCGGTGTCATCTTGCGGCGGCCGAAGCGGATCCACTCCATCTCCATCAACTGGTCGATGGTGCCCCGGCTGACGCTGACACCGCGCACCTCCTCGATCTCGGCGCGGGTGGCGGGCTGGTGATAGGCGATGATCGCCAATGTCTCGATGGCGGCGCGGCTGAGCTTGCGTTGCTCGGAGGTCTCGCGGCTCATCAGAAAGCCGAGGTCGGGGGCGGTGCGGATGGCCCAGGCATCGCCCACGCGCACGACCTGCACGCCGCGCCCCTCATAGCGTTTGCGCAGGAGCACCATCGCCTCGGCGGCGTCACAGCCATGCGGCATCCGCGCCTGCATCTCGCGCGTCGTCAGCGGATCGGCGGAGGCAAAGAGCATCGCCTCGACCATCCGCTCCTGCTCGGCCAGGGGCGGCGCGTGGAAGAGGCTTTCCTCGGGCGTGTCGGCTGCGTCGCTCATTCCGGTGCTCTCGGTTTCAGGTGGATGGGCGAAAAGGTCTCGCGCTGGCGCAGGTCGGCGCGACCCGCCTTGACCAGTTCAAGCGCCGCGGCAAAGGTCGAGGCCGTGGCCGAGCGGCGTTTCTTGGGGTCATTGCGCCAGCCCTCGGGGATGAAACCGATAATGTCCATCCAGTCGCCGCCATATCCGATCATGCCGCGCATCCGGTCCAGCGCCTCCTCCATGGTAAAGATGCGGTCGCGATCCATGGTGAAGGGGCGGAACTCGTCGCGGGTGCGGATGCGGGCATAGCCCTGCATGAGGTCCAGAAGCGAGGCGGTATAGGTCACGTTGCGCGCGGTTTCCACCACCTCGGGCAGGCCGCGCGCAAAGCGATCCTTGCCAAGGCGGTCGCGCGCCATCAGTTGCGCGGCGCGGGTGCGCATGGCCTGCAGCCGTTCCAGCTGAAAGGCCAGATGCGCGGCCAGTTCCTCGCCCGTCGGCCCCTCCTCGCTCGGGTCGGGCGGCAGCAGCAGGCGGGATTTCAGAAAGGCGAGCCAGGCCGCCATGACCAGGTAATCGGCGGCCAGTTCGATGCGCAAAGACCGCGCCTTTTCGACGAAGGCCAGGTATTGCTCGGCCAGCTTCAGCACCGAGATCGTGCGCAGGTCGACCTTTTGCGTGCGGCTGAGCGTCAGCAGCACATCCAGCGGCCCCTCGAACCCGTCCACATCGACGATAAGCGCCTCGGCCGCGCGCCTTTCGGCGACGGTTTCCCACATGTCATCGTCCTGGATCGGCGTTTCGGCCATCATCTGTCCCGCGAAATCAGCGCGTCAAATTCGGCTTCAACCTCGCGTATGTCAAGGCGAACCGGGTCGGGGCGCCCACGCATCACGGCGGCCAGACGGTCGGTCGCGTCCCGGTCCAGCGGCCCGGCGGCCTCGACCACCTTGCGCATTTCCTCCATCTCGCCATTGCAATGCAGCACGATATCGCAACCCGCCGCGCGCGCGCGGCCTGCACGCTCCTCCACCGGGCCGGGCAGCGCGTTCATCGACAGATCGTCGGTCATCAGAAGGCCCTGGAACCCGATCCCGTCTCGGATCACCCGGATCATGCGCGGGCTCAGCGTGGCGGGCAGGTCGGGGTCGATGGCCTCATAGACCAGATGCGCGGTCATGCCCCAGGGCAGATCGGCCAGCGCCTGGAACGGGGCGAAATCGGTGTCGCGCAGGGTCTCCAGATCGGTGGTGACGCGGGGCAGGTCATGGTGGCTGTCGAGCCGTGCCCGACCATGGCCGGGGATGTGTTTCAGGACCGGAAAGACCCCCGCATCGCGCAGGCCGTCGGCCACGGCGCGGGCGTGCAGCGCCACCTGCCCCGCCTCGTCGCCATAAAGACGGTTGCGCAGAACCGGATGTGTGTCTGCCTGGGCAATATCGGCCAGCGGCCCGCAATTGGCATCAATCCCGCAATCCAGAAGTTCGCGGCCAATGATATAGCTGCGCAGATACAGCGCGCGCGAGGCATCCGCGCCGAGCGCCTCGACCATATCCAAGGGCGGCTGCCATTCGCGCCAATAGGGCGCGCGCATCCGCTGCACCCGTCCACCTTCCTGGTCGATAAAGACGGGCGCATCGGGCGCGGTGGCGCGCAGGTCGCTGACCAGGTGGGCCAGTTGCAGCGGTTTTTCGACATTGCGCGCGAAGAGGATGAAGCCCACGGGCTGCACATCCCGGAAAAACGCGTCTTCCTCACGCGTCAACTCGGTCCCGGCACAGCCCAGGATGGTGGCCGAGAACCCCATCTCAGCGCAGGGTGACGGGGATGCAGGGCGCGCCTTGCGCGTTCAGCGCGGTGCAGAAGCGGCGCGCATCGCTGAGGTCGGTAAAGCCATGCGCGCGCAGGCGGTAGAACGCGCGCCCGCCCGAAACCGCCTGCTGGATCACGCGGTTCTTGTCGCGGAAGTAATCGGCATGGGCGCGGGCCAGGCGGTCCCACTCGGCGCGCGCGGTCGCCGCGTCGTCAAAGGCGCCAAGCTGCACCAGCCGCGTGCCCGTGGCCAGTTCATCGGCGGCCAGTTCGGTGACCTCAGGCGTTTGCACGGGCGTCGCCGGGGACGAGGCCGAGGCCGAGACGCGCAGTTCCTCGGGCCGCGTGGAGGGGCGCAGCGACAGGCTGACGCCGGGAATGGTGGCGGGAATGACCTCGATCACGGGCCGCGCGGGCGCGATCCTGGCGACCTCCTCGTCGCCCTCCTCGGCGTCGGGCAGCGCGTCCAGCGGCAGGGCCTCCTCGACCAGGCGGTCGATCAGGGCCATGGTTTCCTCGCTGCTGACATCGGGCGCGGGGTCGGCGTTTTCCGGCAGGCTGGCCGAGGAAAGGTCGATCTCCTCCAGGTCCAGCGGCGCGGGCGCCAGCACGATCCGGTCCGCGGCGGGTTCCGCGACCTCGCCCTCGGTGATGCGGTTGACGGCCAGGCCCTGGTGATCGGTGATCGAGCCGCCGGGGTTTTCGGGGGCCACGCGCAACGGCCCTTCCAGCGCGCGGATCACCGGCACGCCGGAGACGTCGCGCACCGTCAATTGCCAGGCCCAAAGCCCCATCCCGACCACAAGGCCCACCGACATCAGCGCGCCGGCCCAGTTGACGATCGTCTTCACCGCCGACGGGCCCGCCGCTGCGGGGGCCATGCGAAGGTCGGACTCGTCCTCGTAATATTCGATATCTGCCATGCCTGCCCTCATTGCCCCGGCATGGGCAGTGCGCGAAGGGGGCGCGGCATACCGGGATGTTCTGGTCCTGCTCGTGACGCGCGGCCTGGCTGTTTCTTGCGGGCCGGCCCGGTTTTCTGGGCCTGACCTCAGCGCATTTCTTCGACCGGTGTCACGCCCAGAATAGCAAGACCGTTGGAAATAACAACCTGAACGGCACCGATGAGGGCAAGTTTCGCAGCCGTGGCGGCGGGATCACCCTCCTGCAGGAAGCGCAAGGACGTCTCCGCGTTGCCCTTGTTCCACAGCGCGTGGAATTCGGAGGCCAGATCGTAGAGGTAGAAGGCCACCCGATGCGGTTCATGCGCGCGCGCCGCGATCTCGATGAGGCGCGGCCATTCCGCCAGCTTCGCGGCCAGCGCCAGCTCGGCCTCATGCGTCAGCTGCGACAGGTCCGCCGCCTCGGATGTCAGGCCCGCCTCCGCCGCCTTGCGCTGCACCGAACAGATCCGCGCATGGGCGTATTGCACGTAGAAAACGGGGTTGTCCTTTGATTGTTCCCGCACCTTGTCAAGGTCGAAATCCAGCGGCGCGTCGTTCTTGCGCGTGAGCATGACAAAGCGGGTCACATCCGCGCCCACCATCTCGACCACATCGGCCAGCGTGACGAAAGTGCCCGCGCGTTTCGACATCTTGAAGGGCTCGCCATTCTGCCAGAGCTTCACCAGCTGCGTCAGCTTGATGTCCAGCGGCACGCGGCCATCCGACAGTGCCGACACCGCCGCCTTCATCCGCTTGACATAGCCGCCATGATCGGCCCCGAACACATCAATAAGGGCGTCGAACCCCCTGGAAACCTTGTCATAATGATAGGCGATGTCGGGGGCGAAATAGGTCCAGGCGCCGTCCGATTTCTGGATCGGGCGGTCCACATCGTCGCCATGCGCGGTCGAGCGGAAGAGCATCTGTTCGCGCGGCTCCCAATCCTCGGGCTGCTTGCCCTTGGGCGGCTCCAGCGTGCCGCGATAGATCAGGCCCTTGGCGTCCAGATCGGCGATCGCGGCCTCGATCCGGCCGGTGCCGTAAAGCGATTTCTCGGAATAGAAATGGTCCATCTTGACGCCAAGCGACGCAAGATCGGCGCGGATCAGGTCCATCATCGCCTCGGTGGCGAAGTTGCGCACATCTTCCAGCCAGACCTGCTCGCCCTCGCCGACATAGGCATCGCCCACCTTGTCCTTCAGCGCCTCACCGACCGCGATCAGGTAATCGCCGGGATAGGTGCCATCCTCGAAGGCGACCTCCTGGCCGTGTGCCTCAAGGTAACGAAGATAGACCGAGCGCGCCAGCACATCGACCTGCGCGCCGCCATCGTTGATGTAGTATTCGCGCGTGACCTCATGGCCCGAAAAGGCCAGCAGGCTCGCCAGCGCATCGCCGAACACCGCGCCGCGGGTGTGGCCGACATGAAGCGGGCCGGTGGGATTGGCCGAGACATATTCGACATTGACCTTTTGCCCCTGCCCCATGTCGGAGCGGCCATAGCCCTCGCCCGCCTGCAATATCCCCGCGATCACGCCTTGCCAGGTCGAGGCCGACAGCCGCAGGTTCAGGAACCCCGGCCCCGCCACCTCGGCGCTGGCAATGCGCGGATCGTCCGACAGCTTCCCGGCCAACGCGCCCGCAATGTCGCGCGGCTTCATCCCGGCGGGCTTGGCCAGCACCATCGCGGCATTGGTGGCCATGTCGCCATGCGCCGCATCGCGCGGCGGCTCCACCGCGACATTGGACATGTCGAGCCCCTCGGGCAACACGCCGTCAGCGGTCATTGTGTCGAGGCTGGCGATCACCAGCGCACGGATATCGGCGAAAAGGGTCATTGCGTCGGTCCTGATTGGCTTGGGCGCGGGTTTATCACGGGGGAACCCGAGGTCAATCACCCGCGCGCGGGCCTACCGGGGGACCGGGCCGCAATAGGCGTAGTAATCGGCGTAGTTGTCGCCGACGATGATCAGCCCGTCATGCGGCGGCCTGCCGATGGGGCCGTTCTGCCAGACCGGCATCAGCATCAGCCGCCGCTCCCAGGTCTCGCCCTCGCCGGCACAGGTTGCGTCATAGAGCACCGCCTCGCCCATGCCGCGCACCGGCATCGGCGAGGACAGGTCGCATCGGCTTTCCCAATAGGCGATGGTGTAATCCGACAGGGTGATCGTGCTTTCGCCCACGCGGCCCGTGCAGGCGTCAAGCTCATAGCGCCCGTCGAGGGCCGGATCGGCCATCAGCGGCGCGGCGCTGAACAGGAGGGCAAGGGGGGCGAAAAGACGGGGCATGGCAAAGTCCTTCTGGTCAAAATCACATAGCCCCACCCTTGTCTCTTCGATCTGTGTCAGTGTTGATGGTGGCAGACGAGACCCCGACCCACCCTTGGGCCTGGAGCCCGTAACGTAGCATGGGGCTCGTCTGCCGACCGACTTTGAACCTGAA
>Ga0189284_100375_pt1 | contig 25451 bp, 27 predicted proteins | sample N32C7minimetaG_FD_130314 | JGI IMG/M metagenome (GOLD analysis project Ga0189284, IMG submission 130314) | Marine microbial communities from the Costa Rica Dome - N32 C7 mini metaG | ecosystem: Environmental > Aquatic > Marine > Oceanic > Photic zone | place: Costa Rica: the Eastern Pacific...
CGCACCTACGACGATCTCTGGCACGCCGTTGGGCATGTTTGTGATCTCTTTACTGACGAGGAGTGCTACAACTTCTTCAAGGCCGCGGGCTATGAAGCCGATTAAACGCAACACGCTCTAATGCGGCTGTCACGGGTCAGCCGCACCACCACGTCGCCGCCAACGGTCGGGTCGAAGGTTGGCAGGTTGACCCAGACATTGAACTTGGCCTTGCGGTTGGGCCAGCCATGCACCCGCATCAGCACCGCGAAGATGCTGAGCGTGACGAGACCGATCAGGAAACTCAGCCCGCCCATGGTGCGCAGCCGGGTCAGCTCGGCGGGCGAGATATTGTCCTGCAACAGTGTGCCGAGCAGGTTGATCGGGCTGTAGGGAAAGTCGATCGCGTGGGCCACGACAAGGCCGGTCGCGTTGACGATCAGGGCCAGGGTCTGCGGCGCCTCGGCCCCGGTGGCAGCGATGGACAGCGCGAAGAGCGTGATGAACAGGTTGACCGCGCGCACCCGGTTGAAGGGCGGGGCATCGCGGAACTCGATCAGGCCGGGATAGGTCGAGGCATATTCGGAGAAGGTGAAGATCGCGCAAAAGAGGGCCACCAGTGCAACCACCTGCGCCGATTCCGGCGTTGCCCCCGGTAGGAGCAAGGACGGCGTGGAGATGACGATAACAACCAAAATCGCCCGCACCACAGCGCTTGCAAGCTGTGCGATCACTGCCCAAAACCCTCAACCTGGACGGACCCTTGTTTTTACAGGCCCTTGGTCCACGTTCTTGTCCGATTTGCCATCGGATTGCCTCAATTGCCACGATCTTGCCCACATTCATGTCGTTTCGCAACCCTCTGACTTGGTTGAGGATTCGAGGCTGCGGATTTTGCGGGAGAAACTGTCGCCGGTTTGACACAGTGGCCAAAAGAAATAGCCCCCCGGCGGGGCCGAGGGGCTATATCTTGTGTTTCTGACGGATCAGACCCAGGGGCGGGCCTGTGCGGCCTCGGCCTCGAACGCGTCGATCGCGGCGGATTTTTCCAGGGTCAGGCCGATATCGTCCAAGCCGTTCATCAGGCAATGCTTGCGGAAGGCGTCGACCTCGAACGAGACCGATCCGCCATCGGGGCCGGTGATGGTCTGGCTTTCCAGATCGACGGTCACGACGGCATTGGCCCCGCGTTCGGCGTCATCCATCAGCATATCGACATGGTCCTGCGGCAAGACGATGGGCAGGATGCCGTTCTTGAAGCAGTTGTTGTAGAAAATGTCGGCGAATGAGGGCGCGATGAGACAGCGGATGCCGAAATCGAGGAGCGCCCAGGGGGCGTGCTCACGGCTTGAACCGCAGCCGAAATTGTCGCCCGCGACCAGGATCTGCGCGTTGCGATAGGCGGGCTTGTTCAGCACGAAATCGGGGATCTCGTTGCCGTTGTCGTCATAGCGCATCTCGTCGAAGAGGTTCACGCCAAGCCCCGAGCGCTTGATCGTCTTCAGGAACTGCTTGGGGATGATCATGTCGGTATCGACATTGATCTGCGGCATCGGGGCGGTGATGCCGGTGAGCGTGGTGAAACTGTCCATCTGATGGCACCTCCTTCGGGTTCGCAATGGGGCATAGCGGCAATGGGGGGGCGATACAAGACGGGTGCGGTGCGTACGGCGTGGGTTCGGCGCGCAAGCGCGCCGACCGGTTGGGGGACCAGTCCCCCAAACCCCCTGGGATATTTTCAGAACAAAGAAGGGATCAGGGGGCGGGGACCGCGAAGGTGAGCGAGGCCCAGAGGGAATGCCAGACAGGGTCGCCGGGGCTGTCCTGTTCCAGCGGCAGCAGGGTGACGTTGTCGGCAAGGTAGACATGGCCGGGCTCAACCGGCAGCACGGCGCGGCCCTCGGCATCGGTGCGGTGCAGGGTGACGGTCACCTCGCCGTCGGGGTCGCGGTCGAACAGTTCTACCTGCACATCGGCGCGCGGTTCGCCCTCCAGCAGGACCAGCACCGGAAAGCCGTCGCTGAGGTCGTCGGTATAGGGGTTTGCCAGCGCCACGATCTCGGCCCGCAGCCCGTATTCGCGATCCGCGCCCGCGCCCGAGCCAACGGCGATCAGGCTCTTGGCGTGGCGGCTGTAGCTTTCCCGAAAGCCCTCCCTCGGCAGGCCACGGGCGTCGTGCATCGTCTCGACATCGCCGAAATCCTTGTGTGCGGCAAAGCGCAGGAACCCGGCCCATTCGTCATAGGTCAGGCGGTTGTCCGAGGTTTCGTGCAGGATTACGGCCAGCCCCTCCGCGGCCCCGTCGAATTGCAGCGCCGGGTTGTCGCCAAGCCGTCCATCGACCTCGGTGACCGCGTCGCCCTGCGCGACGTCGAAGCGGATGAAGTTGCGCGGCAGGTAGGAATAGGACGGGCCCTCGAAACTTTCGCCCACCCGCAGCCGTGCCTCCAACGGGTCGCCGGGCGCGACTTGAAACGCCAGCGGTTCGATCCAGAACTCATGCGACGCGGCAGGCAAAGCTGGCAGCGCGAGGACAAATGCGGCACAGATGGAACGGAGTGTAACAGACATGAGAATTTCCAATATGTTTCCCTTTAACTTGGCCCGGATCTCGGCGCTGTCAATTCTTCTTTTCGTGAGTGTCGCCCCCGGTGCGCAGTCCCATGAGATCGACCCCGGTATCTCGGACGTGGCCGTGAGCGCCGAGGAGGTGGTGATCGAATTGCGCATGGCGGTCGAGTCCATCCTCGCGGATATCGACCTGAGCGAAGTCACCGAAACCACCGAGGCGCCCGAGGAAGGCGCCTATGACCGGTTCCGCGCGATGGAGCCGCAAGCGCTTGCCGAGGAGATGCGCGCCTTCTGGCCGCAGATGGCCGATAACCTCATGATCGTGGTGGATGGCCAGTGGCTGACACCCGAGTTCGTCGGGATCGAGGTGCCGGAGGTCGGGAATTTCGACCTGGCCCGCACCTCCACGCTCACCTTCCGCGCCGATCTGCCCGAAGGCGATGCGCCGGTGCAATTCGGGTGGGCCGAAGAATATGGCGAACTGGTCGTGCGGCAGGCGGATGCGGGCGAGGATGCCTATGCCGGGTTCCTGGCGGGTGGCGAGTTGAGCGAACCGCTGCCGCGTGGCGAGATCGCGACCGAGGGTGCGGGCGCGGTGTTCCTGCGCTACATCGTGGTGGGGTTCGAACATATCGTCCCCAAGGGCCTGGACCACATCCTCTTTGTCCTCGGTCTCTTCTTCTTCTCACTGCAGTTGCGGCCCATCCTGTTTCAGGTCACCGCGTTCACCCTGGCGCACACGATCACTCTGGCGCTGGCCAGCCTCGAGATTATCAGCGTCCCGGCCTCGGTGGTGGAACCGCTGATCGCGCTGTCAATCGTCTATGTCGGCGTCGAGAACGTGCTTGGCTTCGGCTCGCTCAGGTCACGCACGGCGCTGGTCTTTGCTTTCGGCCTGTTGCACGGGCTTGGTTTCGCCAGCGTGCTTGGCGATGTCGGGATTGATCCGACGCGCTTTGTCACGGCCCTTGTCGGGTTCAATATCGGGGTGGAGTTCGGACAGCTTGCGGTGATCTTCGCGGCCTTCCTGCTGGTGGGATACTGGTTCGGGCGGAAGGGCTGGTATCGCGCCCGCATCGCGGTGCCGGCCTCGCTGTTCATTGCGCTGATCGGCGCTTGGTGGAGCGTCGAGCGCGTGTTTCTCTAGGCGCGTCCGTCCACCTGTGGCAGGCTGCGGCTGAACCGAATTTGGGGAGGCCGCATGACCGTATTCACAAGCCCGCATGGCGATATCGCCCTGCGCGATCAGACCATTACCGAGCGTGTGCTGGAGGGCGTGCGGACGCGTCTGGATGCCCCCGTCCTGATCGAGGGGCTGACGGGGCGCGAGATCACCGGCGCGCAACTGGTCGATGCGATCCAGCGGCTGGCAGGCGGCCTCAAGGCGCGCGGGATCGGGCCGGGCAAGGTGATCGGGCTGATGGCCCCCAACATCCCCGAGTTTGTCAGCACCTTCCACGGCATCACCTATGCCGGGGCGACCGTGACCACGATCAACCCTACCTACACGGCGGAGGAGCTGCGCCACCAACTGCAGGATGCGGGGGCCGATCTGCTGATCACCATCCCCGCGACGCTGGATGTGGCACGCGAGGGGATCAAGGGCACGGGTGTGTCCGAACTGGTGGTGATCGGCGAGGCCGAGGGCGCCACCCCGCTGGCCGATCTGATGGGCGCGCCGCTGGCCGCGCAGGTGCCGGTCGATCTGGACACGCATAGCGCAGTGCTGCCCTATTCCTCGGGCACGACCGGCCTGCCCAAGGGCGTGATGCTGAGCCACCGCAACCTCGTCGTGAATACCGATCAGTTTCTCGGTGTGGTGAAGATCCAGCCCGGCGAGATCACGCCCGCCTTCCTGCCCTTCTTCCACATCTACGGGCTCCAGGTCCTCGTGAATGTCTTCCTCGCCGCCGGGGCGCGCCTCGCCACCATGCCGCGCTTTGATCTGGAGCTGTTCCTGGCGCTGATCCAGAAGCACAAGGCGGAGCGGGTCTTCATCGTGCCACCGGTCGCCATCGCGCTGGCCAAGCATCCTCTGGTGGACAAGTTCGACCTGTCCTCGCTGCAACAGATCAACTCCGCCGCTGCACCGATGGGGGCCGATCTGGGGAATGCCATGCACAAGCGGCTTGGCTGCACGGTGACGCAGGCCTATGGCATGACCGAGCTTAGCCCCGGCAGCCATGTCATGTCGCCCGATGCGCCGCGCGACGGGGCGGTCGGGCAGGCCATTGCGGGCACGCTCAGCCGGATCGTGGACCCGGAGACGCGCAAGAACCTGGGGCCAAACGCGGAAGGCGAGCTTTGGGTCAAGGGCCCGCAGGTCATGCGCGGCTACCTGAACAACGCCAAGGCGACGGCGGAGAGCATTGTCGAGGATGGCTGGCTGCGCACCGGCGATATCGCGATGATCGACGATGACGGCTACCTCTTCATCCGCGACCGGCTGAAGGAGGTGATCAAGGTCAAGGGCTTCCAGGTCGCGCCGGCGGAGCTTGAGGCGCGGCTGCTGGATCACCCCGAGATCGCGGATGCGGGCGTGATCGGCGCGCCCGATGACGAGGCGGGCGAGGTGCCGGTGGCCTTCGTGCAGCGCGCGCAGGGGTCCAGGCTGAAACGCTCCGAGATCAAGGCGCATGTCGCCAAGACGCTGGCCCATTACAAGCATCTGGACCGGGTGATCTTTGTCGACGAAGTGCCGAAATCGGCCTCGGGCAAGATCCTGCGGCGGCTCTTGCGGGACCGTCTGGCCTCAGGACAGGACGGCGGATAGCCCCAGGAAGATAAGCCCCGACATGGTCGCGGCGGCGGGCACGGTGATGACCCAGGCCGCGATGATGGTCAGGAAATGCGACCGGCGCACCAGCTTGCGGCGGCGGCGTTCCTCGGCGGCGATCCGCTTGGGCTTGGCCGCGCCGAACTTGCGGCTGCGCCGCTCCGCGTGCCATTCGCGGAAGAACCCGACGCCGAAGACCGCGCCCACGGCGATATGGGTGGAACTGACCGGCAGGCCCAACCAGCTGGCGATGATCACGGTGATCGCCGCCGACAGCGCCACGCAATAGGCGCGCATCGGATTGAGCTTGGTGATCTGGCTGCCGACCATGCGGATCAGTTTCGGCCCGAACAGGACCAGGCCGAAGGAGATGCCGAAGGCGCCGATGATCATCACCCAGTTGGGGATCGAGACGCTGCCCGCGAACTCGCCGAACTGGTCGGCATGGACGATGGCCGCCAGCGGCCCGACCGCATTGGCCACGTCATTGGCCCCATGCGCGAAGGACAGCAGTGCCGCGGAAAACACCAGCGGCACCGAGAACAGGGACTTGAGCGACCGGTTGCGGTTCTCCATCCCCTCGGATTGCCGCCGGATCATCGGGGCGGAAATGGCATAGGAGACCGCACCGATCACCACGCCGATCACCAGCGCCGTGCCCAGGTCGATCGAGACGATCCGCTTGAGCCCCTTCATCGCCAGGTAGGTGGCAAAGACGCCCGCCATGATCCCGATCAGCACCGGCACCCACCGGCGCGCGGCGGCGATCTTGTCGTCCTGGTAGATGATATAGGCCTTGATGAAGGCCAGAAACACGGCAGCGACGACGCCGCCAAGCAGGGGCGAGATCACCCAGGAGGCCGCGATCGCCCCCATCGTGGCCCAGTTCACCGCGGCAAACCCCGCCGCCGCAATGCCTGCGCCCATGACACCTCCCACCACCGCGTGCGTGGTCGAGACCGGCGCGCCGACCCAGGTGGCCAGGTTGACCCACAGTGCCGAGGACATGAGTGCGGCCATCATCGCCCAGATGAAGACCTGCGTGTCGGCGACGCTTTCGGGGTCGATGATGCCCTTGGAGATGGTCGAGACCACGTCGCCCCCCGCCAGCAGCGCGCCCGCGCTTTCGAAGAGCGCCGCGATCACGATGGCGCCCCCCATGGTCAGCGCATTGGCCCCGACCGCCGGCCCCATGTTGTTGGCAACGTCATTGGCGCCGATATTGATCGCCATATAGGCCCCCAGCACGGCGGCGGCGATGATGATCGGTGAGGGGGTCTGGGTGCCCAGGAAGATGGTGACGGCGATCCCCACGATCACCACGAAGGCCAGCGCGATGCCAAGCCCGACCATGGGGCGCGAGACATATTGCGTCGCGTATTCCAACTGGCTGATGCGCCCCAGATCCTTGTCCAGGGTGCGCCATTGGTTGTTCAGGGGATCTTGCGCCATCGGCTCCTTCGCGACTGGCCGCGCCGATGGCGACCGGTCCTCCAGTTGACTCAGTTCCGGCAGGGCCTAGAGGGCGCTGCCGCCAAGATCAACTTCTGTCGGCCTTCGCCTCGGCAAATTCCGCGAGAATGTCCTTGAGGCCACGCTCCTCGACCATGCCGATGGCGGTGTTGATGCTGACCCATGTCGGATCGCGCTGATCGGATTCAGGGAAATCGGGCTGCGTTTCGCGCACCTCGATCGGGTAGACATGCGTCTCGCAGCGCATTTCGGCCCCGTGATCGTCGCGCTTGACGGTCTGGAAATGCCCAAGCGCGCGCTTCGCGGGTTTGCCATCGCTGACGCCGCCCTCTTCCCAGGCCTCCTGCAACGCGGTCTCCGCCCCGCCAAGCCCCTCGATGGGCCAGCCCTTGGGCAGGATCCAGCGCCCGCGCGAGGAGCGGACAAGCAGAACCTCCAGCCCGTCGGGGCCGGTGCGATGGCACAGACCGGCCAGTTGAACGAGCGAGGGTCTGCGGAATAGCGGTGAAATCAGCTCCCGCCATGCGGAGCGTGCATAGTTTGTCATTTTTCTTATCCTGCCGCGATGGGTTTTTTGTTATCTCTTTGTTCTAACGGATAATTTGGGGAAATGCAATTCTGGCAATGGTTTCGGGGTCAGGAGCGATCCCGCAAGGCAAGCCCGTAGGCGACCGCGCCGATGCCGTTCGAGATCAGCTCCACCGCCAGCACGATCCCCAGAAGGGCCGTTGCCGCCTGCTGGAAATTGGCCAATACCGCGATGCCGATCAGGACCGACAGCGCGCCCGACAGCAGCAAGACCCAGTAGATGCGGCTGTTGCGGGCACCCCAGGCCAGGGCAAGCCGCAACAGGCCCGAGACGGTGAAGACGATGCCAAGCAGGAAGGTCAGCGTGACCAGCCCGGCCAGCGGATCGGCGACCAGCGACACGCCGATCACCAGCACCAGCAGCCCCCAGAGCCCGAGCCCGAGCCGTAGGCCGAAATCGCCCTCGGACCGGAAGGCCGCGTAAAGCTGGACCACGCCCGCGATCAGGAAGATCCAGCCGACCAGCAATTCGACCGCAAGAGAGGCCGCGAAGGGATTGGCCAGCGCCAGCCCCCCGCCCGCGATCAGCAAAAGCCCGATGACGATCCAGCTGCCCCAGTTGCCCATGCCCTCGCCCCTCTGCCGCAGGGTGGGTGGTTCCGGGCCCCAGGGGCCGGGATCACCCACCGCAAACTCACATCATCTCACGCACATCCGTCAGCTTGCCGGTCACCGCCGCCGCCGCCGCCATGCCGGGGCTCATCAGGTGGGTGCGTCCGCCCCGGCCCTGGCGGCCCTCGAAATTGCGGTTCGAGGTGGCCGCGCAGCGTTCGCCGGGGGCCAGTTGGTCGGGGTTCATCGCGAGGCACATGGAGCAACCCGCAAGGCGCCATTCGAACCCGGCCTCCTTGAAGATATCGGCCAGCCCTTCCTCTTCGGCCTGCGCCCGGACAAGGCCCGAGCCCGGCACGACCATGGCGCGCAGACCCTCCTTGATCTTCTTGCCCTTAAGGATTTCGGCCGCCGCGCGCAGATCCTCGATCCGGCCATTGGTGCAGGAGCCGATGAAGACCGTGTCGATCTCCACATCGCTCAGCTTCTGGCCCGGTTTCAGGCCCATATAGTCCAGCGACCGCTTGACCGCGTCGACCTTGCCGCCCTTGAAGCTGGCGGGGTCCGGCACATCGGCGGTGATCGGCAGAACGTCTTCGGGGCTGGTGCCCCAGGTCACGACCGGCGCGATATCGGCGGCGTCGATGGTGACAACCTTGTCCCACTGCGCATCCTCGTCGGATTTCAGCGTCTTCCACCAATCCAGCGCGGCCTCCCATTGCGCGCCCTTGGGGGCATGCGGGCGGCCCTTGACGTAATCGAAGGTGGTCTCGTCCGGCGCGATCAGACCGGCGCGCGCGCCGCCCTCGATGGCCATGTTGCAGACCGTCATGCGCCCCTCCATCGAGAGGTCGCGGATGGCTTCACCGCAATACTCGATGACATAGCCGGTGCCGCCCGCCGTACCGGTCTTGCCGATGACGGACAGGGTGATGTCCTTGGCGGTGACCCCCGGCGCCAGCTTGCCGGTGATTTCCACCTTCATGTTCTTGCCCTTGCGCTGGATCAGCGTCTGCGTGGCCAGCACATGCTCGACCTCAGAGGTGCCGATGCCATGCGCCAGCGCGCCGAACGCCCCATGCGTGGCGGTGTGGCTGTCGCCGCAGACCACGGTCATGCCGGGCAGGGTCCAGCCCTGCTCCGGGCCGACGATATGCACGATGCCCTGGCGCACGTCCGAGACAGGGTAGTAGTGAATACCGGTCTCGCGCGCGTTGCGGTCCAGCGCCTCGACCTGGATGCGGCTTTCCTCGTTGGTGATGCCGTTCACCCGGTCCAGCGTGGTGGGCACGTTGTGGTCCGGCACGGCGATGGTCTTGTCGGGCGCGCGCACGGTGCGGTTCGTCATGCGCAGCCCCTCGAAGGCCTGCGGCGAGGTGACTTCATGCACAAGGTGGCGGTCGATATAGAGCAGGCAGGTGCCGTCCTCGGCCTCATGGGCCAGGTGGGCATCCCAGATCTTGTCGTAGAGTGTCTTGCCGGTCATTTTAGGGTCTCTCAAATCGGGTCGATGGATGGGGCGCGGGCGATGCGGGCGTCAGCCGCCCGTCAGACCCGCCGCGCTGAGACGGTGGAACCGCCAGGGCAGGCGCGTGCGGTCATCCATGTCGAAAATCCGTGTCATGCCCCGGCAGATACACCCATGGCCCCGTCGCATCAAGCGGGCTCAACGGTGCTTGCCCCCTTCCGCGCAAGCCGCCACTATGGATCGCAGCACAAGCGGATAGGTGAATGGAAGAAGAGACGACCCCACCGGGCGGCATCCTGCCCGACACATTGCAGCTGGAAGATGCCGTCGATATCGGCACCCGCCTGCTGGCCGAGGGGCAGGATCTGCTGGCCAACCTGCTCAGGCCGTGGAATTTCTACCAGATCAGCATCGCCGCGGGGCTGTTCCTGCTGGCGCATCTCCTGCGCCGCGTCCTGGGCCCCCGCATCCGCGCCTGGATGGCCTCGCGCGAGGGCTGGCCGAAATGGCGGATGCGCATCCTTGTGGTCATCCATCGCCGACTGCGGGGCATCTTCTTCGTCCTCTTGATCTGGCCGCTCGTCTTCGGGATGCAGGAGTTCACCTGGCCAAGCCGGTCCTACCTGCTGATCATCATCGCGCAGCTGGCCACCGCTTGGCTGATCGTGACCTTCGTCACCCGGCTGATTCATTCCCCCGTCATCCGCAGCCTGCTGCGCTATGGCGCATGGGCCTATGTCACGCTGTTGATCCTCGATCTGGAGGATGACGCCGCCGCCATCCTGGACAGCATCGGCTTCAGCCTGGGGGAGTTCCGCCTGTCCCTGCTGCTGGTCCTGCAAGGCATCCTGATCGTTACCGCGCTGATGGTCGCCGCCCGGTTCCTGTCGCGCACCACCTCGTCGCGGATCCAGCGCAACGAGGATATCTCGCCCTCTATGCGCGTTCTCGTCGTCAAGGCCGTGCAGGTCGTGCTTTACGGCACCGGTCTCTATATCGGGCTCAAGGCCGTCGGCGTCGACCTGACCGGGCTGGCGTTCCTGTCCGGTGCCATCGGCGTCGGGCTTGGTTTCGGCCTGCAAAAGGTGGTCTCGAACCTCGTCTCGGGCATCATCATCCTGCTCGACAAGTCGATCAAGCCGGGCGACGTGATCTCGCTTGGCGACACGTTCGGCTGGATCGAGACGCTTGGCGCGCGCTATGCCAGCGTGGTCACCCGTGACGGCAAGGAATACCTCATCCCGAACGAGGATCTGATCACCAGCCAGGTGGTCAACTGGTCCCATTCCAACCAGTTCGTGCGGCTGGATATCAATTTCGGCACCGCCTATTCCGACGATCCCCACAAGGTGCGCAAACTGGCGATCGAGGCGGCAAGGTCGGTGGACCGGGTGTTGTCCAGCCGCGCGCCGGTCTGCCATATCGTGGGCTTCGGCGACAGCAGCGTCGATTACGTGCTGCGGTTCTGGATCCTCGATCCGACCGGCGGGCTGACCAATATCCGGGGCAACGTTTTCCTGGCGCTGTGGGACAGCTTCCAGGAGAACGGCATCTCGATCCCCTTCCCGCAGCGCGAAGTGCGCATGTTGGGCGAGGCGGCGGATGCGGCGACACCGGACGAAGCCCCTGCCGACTGACAGCCCGCACAGGCCGTGTGCGGTGCCGCCCTTTTGCCGGGGCGGGCCCGCGCGCTATCTGCGAAGGGCAATCGAAGGAAAGGGGCCGCGCGAATGACACAGGGTCATGTTTTGGGAATGTCCGGGTCGCTCAGGGCGGCCTCGCTCAACACCAAGCTGATGCGCGAGGCCGTGCGCCTTTTCGACCCCGAAAAGGTCACCTATGCCGACCTGCGCCTGCCGCTTTATGACGGCGATCTGGAGGAGGAGGGCATCCCCGAGGCGGTTACGCGCCTCGCCGATCAGATCGCGGCGGCGGATGCGGTGATCATCGCGGGCCCCGAATACAACAAGTCGATCTCGGGTGTTCTGAAGAACGCGCTGGACTGGGTCAGCCGGACCAGGCCGAACCCGTGGCTGGACAAGCCCGTCGCCCTGATGTCAGCCACCGGCGGGCGCGCGGGGGGCGAGCGGACGCAGTGGATCATGCGCCTGTCGCTCAACCCGTTCCGGCCCCGTCTGCTGGTCGGGCCGGAGGTTCTGGTCGGCGGGGCCGCACGTGAGTTCGACGCCGAGGGGCGGCTGACCAATGAACGTTACCTCAAGGCATTGCAGGACCTGATGGACGGGCTGCGGGCCGAGGCGAGGTTGGGTTAGCGGCGCGATTTCGGCAGCGATGCGGCGACCCGGAAGCTCTCGGGGATCGTGTCGCGCCCCTCCAGCACCAGCTCGGCCATCATCTCGGCCACCACGGGCGCCATGCCGAAGCCGATCTTGAAACCGCCATTGGCGATGAATTGACCCGGCCTGTCGGGCCAACCCCCAAGCATCGGCGCGCGCGACCGGGCGCGGGGACGCAAACCGGCCCACCTCTCCAATACCGTGATGTCGCGCAGGGCAGGGACCAGCCGGATGATGCGCCCAAGGATGTCATCGAGGCCGCCATCACAGCGGGCAGGGTCGGTGAACTCGATCTCGGTGGTCGATCCGATTGCCGTGGTCCCGTCGCCATGTGGCACGACGTGCAACCCATCGACGAATATCTGCGGCGCGTCCCGTGCGTCGAACTCCAGCAGCGCGGCCTGTCCCTTGACCGGAATGCCGACGCGGGCCTCCTGATCGGTATTGAGCGCCTCCAGCCCCGCGACCCCGGTGGCATGGATCACCGCGCCCTCTTCCCGCCCGTCCGAAACCACCTCCACCCCGCGCGCCTGCAGCGCGGCGGCCAGTGCCTGCGTTGCCTTGCGCGGGTGAACACGGGCCGTCAGCGTGTCGTGGATCACGAGGCCCGAGGTGGTCAGCGGCGCGAAAGGGACGAAATTCTCGACCGGCACCACGCGCCAGTCGTATCGGCCCTGCCACAATTCTTCCGCGTTGCGCCCGCGCTCCGTCGCCAGGTCCAGCGCGCCGACCGGCTGGATGCGGCCCGTGCGGGCATAGTGGGGGTCATGGCCGCCGGTCTCCCGCACTTCGGCCCAGAACATCTCGGCCCTCTCCAAACTCTCGAATTGCAGCGCCTTCTTGTCGTTCCAGCGTTCCGGCGTATGGGGGGCCAGCGCACCGACGAGGCCGCCCGAGGCCCCCGCCGCCACCCCGCCGGGGTCGATCACGCGCACCCTTGCGCCGCGCGCGACACAGGCCCATGCAATGGACAGGCCGAAGATCCCGGCCCCCCTGATCGTCACATCCACCATCGCGCCCCACTTGCCGAAATCCTGCACAGCCTTCATAGGGCAGGATATGGAGCGGGACCAGACAGACAGCGTGACGTGGGGTGAGCAGGGCGTGCCGGTCTCGGTGCGCTTCGACGATCCATATTACTCGCTGGAGAACGGTCTGGCCGAGACCTGCCACGTGTTCCTTGACGGCAATGACCTGCCCGCCCGGTTTCAGCCGGGGTTCCACATCGCCGAGCTTGGCTTTGGCACCGGGTTGAACCTGATCGCGGCCTTGCGGGCGTGGCAGGCGGCGGGCACCCGCGGCCCGCTGCGGTTCACCAGTTTCGAAGCCTTCCCGATGGCCCCCGAGGACGCCGCGCGGGCGCTGGCGGGGTTCCCCGAGGCCGCGCCTTTCGCCGATATTGTCGCCGAGGCGCTGGCCGATCCCGCGACGCCCCTGACGCGCCCTGATCTGGAGCTTCGCCTGATCCTGGGCGACGCCCGCCAGACTCTGCCCGGTTGGGAGGGGCGCGCCGATGCGTGGTTCCTCGACGGGTTTTCGCCGGCCAAGAATCCCGAACTGTGGCAGCCCGGCCTGCTGGCCGAGGTCGGCAGGCACACAGCACCCGCCGGCACATTCGCCACCTACACGGCGGCCGGCCATGTCCGACGCGGCCTTGTCGCTGCCGGGTTCGACGTGGCCCGCGTGCCGGGCTATGGCCGCAAGCGACACATGAGCGTGGGGCGGCTGAACGATGGGCAATGACACGCGGTTGGGCATCGCCCTGATGATCGCCACGACGGCGGTGTTCGCCGCGCAGGACGGGATCTCGCGCCACCTGGCGGGGGAATACAACGTCTACATGGTGGTGATGATCCGCTACTGGTTCTTCGCCCTCTTCGTCACCGCGCTGGTCGCGCGCAAACCCGGCGGGCTGCGCCGCGCCATGGCCAGCCCGCAATGGCTGCTCCAGAGCTTCCGTGCCGTGCTGCTGGTGCTGGAGATCATGGTGACGGTGCTCAGCTTCGTGCTGCTCGGCCTCGTCGAATCCCACGCCATCTTTACCTCCTACCCGCTGATCATCGCGGCGCTTTCCGGTCCCGTCCTGGGGGAAACCGTCGGCTGGCGCAGATGGGCGGCGATCGGGGTCGGCATGATCGGTATTCTGATCATCCTGCGCCCCGGCGCGGCCGTGTTCTCACTCACCGCGCTGATCCCGCTGCTGGCTGCCGCGATGTTCGCGCTTTACGGGCTGCTGACGCGGTTCGCGGCACGCAAGGATCCGGCGATGACCAGCTTCTTCTGGACCGGCACCGTGGGGGCCGTCGCCGCGACCCTGATCGGCATATGGTTCTGGGAGCCGATGGCACGGCCCGATTGGGGCTGGATGGGTCTTTTGTGCCTGACCGGCGCGCTTGGCCATTACCTGCTGATCAAGACCTACGAGGTGGCCGAGGCCAGCGCGGTGCAGCCCTTTGCCTATTTCCAGCTTGTCTTCGTCTCGATCCTGGCCGTGACCGTGTTCGGCGAGGTGGTGGAATGGCCCGTGATGCTCGGCGCGGCGATCGTTGTCGGGGCGGGCCTCTTCACTTTCTGGCGCGAACGGCGCGCGCGCTAACGCTGCCTGAGCAGTTGCATCAGCGTCTGGTCCGGCATCTCGCCCGACAGATGCGCGTCGTAGATCAACATGCTCTCGGTCACCCGCATCACGTAGTTGCGCGTCTCGCGGAAGGGAATTCCCTCGATCCAGTCGACGATATCGACCTCCGGATCCCAGGGATCGCCGTTTTCCTCGGACCAGCGGATCGCGCGGGACGGCCCCGCGTTATAGGCCGAGGCGATGAGGACCGGGTTGGGGCCGAACTCCTCGATCAGGTAGTCGAGGTAGCCCGCACCAAGCACGGCATTATAGCCCGCATCGCTGAAGAGCCGCGATTCACTGAAACCGACATTGAGCCGCGCCGCCATCTGGCGGCCCGTGCCGGGCATCACCTGCATCAGCCCGACCGCGCCCGCGCCGCTGATGACTGCGGGATTGAACTCGGACTCGCGCCGCGCGATGGAGAGGGTCAGGCGGGCCGAAACCGGCAGGTCGGCCTCCACGAGGTCGGGATAGATCGGGTAATAGGCGCGCATGATCTCGTGCCCGTTCTGCGCCGCGCGCTTGGCGATGCGCAGCGCGATATGCGGGCTGCCAAGCTCCAGCGCCATGTCGCCGAGGCGGCCCGCATCCTGGCGGCTGAGACTCTCGGTCAGGTGGGTCCAGAACCGTGAGGCCAGGCCGATCTCGTCGGCCTCGAAAAGCGCCATGGCCGCCTGGAACACGTCGTCATCGACGAAATCCGAGTCCCGCCAGTTTCCGAAATCCTCCTGCCCCAGGAACGCGCGATCCGCCGCGATCCCGCCGCGTTCGGCGGCCAGTTGCCCGTAGAAACTGCTTTGATACTGCGCGCCAAGCGCATAGCCCAGGGCCGCCCCTTCGGCATTGCCCGCCGCCTCGTAGGTGCGCCCGATCCAGTAGCCCGCGCGTCCGACCGAGATGGGCGAGACCACGACCGCGCGGAAATTGTTGAAATGTTGCAGCGCGGTGTCGTAGCGACCGAGGCGCAGGGCGGTATAGCCCGCGATCCACTCCAGGTCGGCATAATCGGAATCGTCGTCGCCGATCTCCATGTGATGGTTGGCGGCGACGTGATAGGCGCCGTCAAGGTCACCCGACCGCATCAACTCGCGTGCCAGCTGGCGACGGCGGTTGGACCATTCCTCGGGGTGGCCAAGCGCTTCGGCGGAGGTGGAGGTGGCATCGATCAATTCCTGCGCGCTGTCGGTCAGGCCCTCGCGCATCCGCCAGATGAACCGCTCGAAATTGAGGCCCGGATGGTCGCGCAGATCGGCGGGGACCGCCGCGACCAGGTCGTCAACGCCGCCGCGCCGCGCGCGCAGGGCCAGCCGCGCCTCGGCCAGGCGTTCCCAGCCGTCGCCAACGAGAGGATACATGCGGCGGGCCTGGTCGGGCTCATACTCCCACAGCAGGTGATCCAGCCGCGCCTCGTGATAGGTGGCGAGCGTTCGGGGCCAGTCGACCATGAACTGATCATGTTCGGCCTCACTGAGCGACATCGTCGTCCAGGCCCGGCGTGCTTCGGCCATGGCGGCGTCGCGCTGGTCGGTCTCCCACAGCGCGGCGGCCAGGCGTAGCGACCCGGTGCCGGTCTGCGGCTGCTCGACGTCGAAATAGGCGATCACGGTGGCGGGGTCGGTGCCTTCGGGGATGTTCTCCTCGCCGCGTTGCATCAGGTAGGGCATTCCGGGCCAATCGGCGTGATCCTCAATGAACTCGATATACTCGGCAAGCTCGCCGCGCCCCTGTCGCAGGCGGGTCCATGTCACGACATGGGCGGCGGCGGGATCGTCGATCCGCGCTTGCGCGGCGGCCGCGGCGGCATAGTCGCGCGCCGATAGCGCCTCCAACGCCTCCGCCAGCGCCTCGGGCGAGGCCGTGGCGGGCAGGGGCGAGAGGCCGAGGATCAGGGCGAAAAGGATACGTCTCATTGGCACCACCTTGCAGAACACCGGCCAGAGGATAGTGCCTGGGGACTTGCTTGCAACTCACGAACTTGGCAATAGCAGCCCTGCGGTGGCAAGACCCGCGTTATTTCGCCGATCCCGGCCCAACCCTGAGATAAGGAAGCGTGTTATGTTCAAAGGCTCGATGCCCGCCCTGGTCACGCCGTTCAAGGACGGTGCAGTGGATTTTGACGCGCTGAAGAAACTTGTCGACTGGCATATCGCGGAAGGCAGCAGCGGGATCGTACCGGTCGGCACCACGGGCGAAAGCCCCACGGTCACGCATCGCGAGCATGAAGAGGTGATCCGCGCCGTGGTCGAGGCGGCGGGCGGTCGCGTGCCGGTGATGGCGGGGGCAGGGTCGAACAATACCGAGGAGGCGCTGCGCTTTGTCCAATATGCCAAGGATGTCGGCGCCGATGCCGCGCTGGTGGTGACGCCCTATTACAACAAGCCCACGCAAGCGGGCATGTATGCCCATTTCGCCGCCGTGAACGAGGTCGGCCTGCCGATCTACATCTACAATATCCCGCCCCGGTCGGTGGTGGATATGACGCCGGAAACCATGGGAAAACTGGCGAAACTGCCCAATATCGTGGGGGTCAAGGACGCCACGGCGGATATCACCCGCGTCTCCAAGCAGCGCATCACCTGCGGGTGCGATTTCGTGCAGCTGTCGGGCGAGGATGCCTCTGCCCTCGGCTTCAACGCGCATGGCGGGGTGGGCTGCATCTCCGTCACCGCCAATGTCGCGCCGCGCCTCTGCGCCGAGTTCCAGGCCGCGACGCTGGCGGGCGATTATGCCAAGGCGCTGGAATACCAGGATAAACTGATGCCGCTGCATGAGGCGATCTTCCTGGAACCGGGCGTGTCAGGTGCCAAGGCCGGGCTGGCGATGCTGGGGATGTGCCGCGAGGATGTGCGCCTGCCGCTGCTGCCGGTTTCAGACATCACGAAGGAGGCGCTGCACATGGCCATGCGCCATGCCGGGCTGATCCATTAGGGGCGCAGATTTCGGCGAAATCCACCCCGCCCGTCAGGCCGCAACCGGCTTGGCGGGCGATTTTCTTGACAAGAGTGTCAAATATTCTTGACGCATCTGTCACTTTTTCAGCCGGACCGAAACAAGTGGCCATTTCCTAACAACCCGTAAACCTGTCCGAGGTTCATGCGAGGGGCGCGGGCTGCATCACCGGCCCGTTCAATGCGTGCCTGAACAGTTTGGCGGGCACCGCTGTTCGCGATGGCGCGCATCGACGTGGATGGCGACGGGACGCAGGACATGCAGATCGTGGTGGCCAATACCGGGGTGCTGACGGCGGATGATTTCGTGCTCTAGAGGCGTTAACTATCTTTTGACTGAAACTGGAACGGGCCTATCCTGACCGGCATGCATTTTCGCATGACAAAGGATAGCTCAATGCCCCTTACGTTCATCAACTCCGGTGCCGCTACGATCAATCTTACCAGCAACTTCGACTACCTGATGCTGCCGACCGAAACACTGGCGGTCAGCACGGGCGACGGGATCAGCGGACTCTCGGTCGACCGCATCGACCTTGCAATCCACGGGTTTGTCGCGGCCGGGACAGACGGGGTCCATATCGAAGGGTCCAGCGCGTCCGCGAGCAGTCGGATCTACATCGCTGAAAGCGGCACGGTTCACGCCGGGTCTAATGGACTTTCATTGAACACGGGCAGCTTCAGGCTGGAGACTCATGGGAAGATTACAGGGGTCGTAGGTGTATCCGGCTCCGCCGTTGACACGGTCGTGCAACTCTTCAACTACGGAACCATTACCGGGTTCAGCCTGTTTGGTCCGGGTGTCCGTATGGCGTCAGGCGATCTGCGATCGGCGAATTACGGAACCATTACCGGCTATACTGCGGTGCAGATTTTTTCATACGATGTCAGCGACACGGTCAGGTTCGACAATTTCGGGTCGCTTATCGCAACAAGCGCCCTTGCATATTTCGGCGATAGCGACGGTTCCGATGTTTTCCGGAATTTCGGGGATGTCAACGGCGCGGTTCTACTGGGAGATGGCAGCAACGTCTTCCACAACTCCGGCATCGTCCTTGGGGCCTACGGGGGTGGTGCCGACGAGGACATTATCCGCAACAACGGGTTGATCGACGGCGACGTGAACTTGGGCGGCGGCGCGGACACTTATCGCGGCTTTGGCGGCACGGTGACGGGGACCATCGACGGCGGGGCTGGCGACGATACGTTCTTTGTCGATCAGGTCGGCGTGGTGATAGATGGCGGCGCGGATTACGACACTGTCGTTGCGCGGGCGGATTTTGTCTCGGGCGGCGGGATCGAGCGGATCGTGCAGCGGGGGTCGGAGGGACTCGACGCGACCGGCGACGATGGTGCCAACCTGATCCAGGGCAACAAGGGCGACAACGCGCTGACGGGGCTCGACGGCAATGACACGCTGCGCGGCGACAATGGCGACGACCAGCTCCTTGGCGGCTCGGATAACGATGTGCTCTTCGGCGATGCCGGCGACGACACGCTGATGGGGCAATCCAACGACGACGTGCTGCGGGGCGGCAGCGGCAATGACGTGCTGATCGGCGGCTCTGGCCGCGACGTGATGCTCGGCGGGGCGGGGTCGGATGTCTTCGTCTTCGAGGCGGTGACCGACAGCGGCTTCGGGGCCTTGCGCGACGTGATCCGCGACTTCGAGACCGGTATCGACCGGATCGACCTGTCGGAGCTGAGCGACCCGGCCTTCACCTTCGAGGGTACTGGGGGTCTGAGCGGCACTGGGGCCAGCGTGGCCTATACCGTGAACGGGGTCGGCCATGCCATCGTGCAGATCGACGTCGATGGCGACGGAAGCGCGGACATGCAGCTGGTGGTGCAGGACACCGTCAGCCTGAGCGCGGATGATTTCCTGCTCTGATCCGCGCCGCAACTGGACAGTGGGTGGCCTGCCCCCTACATGGGGCAGGTCATGAACAAGAAAGCCTCAGACCCGAATTACAAGGTGATCGCCGAAAACCGGCGCGCGCGCTATGATTATGCCATCGAGGAAGACCTCGAAGTTGGCATCATTCTGGAGGGATCCGAGGTCAAGTCGATGCGGCAGGGCGGCTCGAACATCGCCGAGAGCTATGCCGCGGTCGAGGAGGGGGAGTTGTGGCTGGTGAACTCCTATGTCGCGCCCTATGCGCAGGCCAAGACCTTCGGCCATGACGAACGCCGTCGCCGCAAGCTGCTGGTCAGCCGCAAGGAAATGACGAAGCTGTGGAACGCGACGCAAAGGCAGGGCATGACGCTGGTGCCGCTGGTCATGTATTTCAACCACCGCGGTCTGGTGAAGCTGAAGATCGGCATCGCCAAGGGCAAGAAAAACCAGGACAAGCGCGCGACCGAGGCCAAGCGGGACTGGCAGCGGCAGAAGGCGCGGCTCCTGCGCGACCGGGGTTAGGCGCGCAACTCGGCCTGGTATTCGGCGGGCAGTTTCCCGGTCGCGGTTCGACGCGTCGGCTTCGGCAACACGTCGCGATAGGCGCGCAGGAAGGCGACAAGCGCCGCCTCGTCATGCCTGCCCGCCTCGCGCAGCCATGACCCAACCGCCTTTTGCACGTAAGGGTGCGGATCGCCCGCCAGAAGCCCGGCGATGCGGAAGGTGTCTTCGGTCTGGCCAAGGCGCAGGAAGGCGAAACTTGCGACGATGGCGCTGCGCCGCTGCATCGGTCGGTCCGACAGGGCGAGATCGTCAAGGACAGAGCGGTCCCGGTCGATGAGCCACCGGCCCAGAACCCTTGGCGCGGCGCGATCGACAAGATCCCAGTTGTCGATCCGGTCATGGCGGCGGATGTAGAGATCGAACAGCGCCTTTCGGTCCTCCTCCGGCAGTTTCGGCCTTGCGGCCTTGAAATCCATGATGCTGACCGCGGCCATGCGCAATTCGTAGCGCGGATCGTCCAGCAGGGGCTCGATCTCGGGGATCGGCAGATCGGTGAAGGGTTTGGCCAGCTTGAAGATCAGTGGATGCGGCACGCCGATGATGACGGTGTCGGGAAGATCGCCGCTATAGAACCGGGCCACGCCAGGTATCTCGTCCGGGTCGGCAGCGGCCTTGAGCGCGGCGATGACGTCTGCATGGGTCATGGGATGTCAGCCTAGCCCGCGCCCCTTGCCAGTGCCAAGCCATTTGCCGTAGGGCTATGGCCGATAACATTCAAGAGATGGGGAGGCCGCCGATGCCCGCCGATGATCCGAAAACCCTGGTCTCCACCGACTGGCTGGCCGCGCATCTGAAAGATCCGGATCTGCGCGTCATCGACGCCTCGTATTACCTGCCCGACATGGGGCGCGATGCGAAGGCCGAGTACGATGCGGGCCATATCCCCGGCGCGCGGTTCTTCGATATCGACGAGATCTCGGACAGCGCCAGCGCCCTGCCGCATATGGCCCCGCCGATCGAGAAATTCATGAGCCGGATGCGCGCCATGGGCGTGGGCGACGGGCATCAGGTGGTGGTCTATGACGGGGCCGGGTTGTTCTCGGCGGCGCGGGTCTGGTGGCTGTTCAAGCTGATGGGCAAGACCGATGTGGCGGTGCTGGATGGCGGATTTCCCAAGTGGCGGGCCGAGGGGCGCGAGATCGAGGATATGCCCCCGGTCGTGAAGGACCGGCACATGACGGCGCAGCGCCAGGCGCATCTGGTCAAGGATGTGACGCAAGTTGCTGCCGCCGCCAAGCTGGGGGATTGGCAGATCGTCGATGCGCGCAGTCCGGCCCGGTTCCGGGGCGAGGAACCCGAGCCGCGCGAGGGGCTGCGGGCGGGGCATATTCCGGGCTCGCTCAACGTCCATTACGCGACGCTTCTGAACGAGGACGGCACCCTGAAGCGCGGCGACGACCTGCGCGCGGCGTTTGAGCAGGCGGGCGTCGACCTTGACCGGCGCATCATCACCACCTGCGGATCAGGCGTGACGGCGGCGATCCTGTTTCTGGGGTTGGAGCTGCTTGGCCACCGTGATGTGGCGCTCTATGACGGGTCATGGTCCGAATGGGGGCAGTTCGAGCAGTTGAAGGTCGAGACCGGATGAGCATCGTTCCGGCGGGCACCGAGGTTCCCTACCAGGTGACGTATCTGGAGATGACGGAGGCCCCGACGGGCGCGGCCCCGGCGCTGCCCGGAGACCTGCGCCTTGAGGTGGCCGGCAAGCCGCCCGTCTGGTTCTTCCTGTCGCTCTACGATGCGGTTGGGCAGGAGTATGAATGGGTCGATCAGCACGACGAGGCCCCCGAGGATCTGCGCGCCTGGCTGCATGGCCCGGATATGGCGCTGACCGTCGCCTACCGGCACGGCTGGCCGCAAGGGTTCTACCTGTTGGACCGGCGCGAGGCCGGGATCTGCGACCTGGCCTATTTCGGGCTGGTGCGCGAGGCCGTGGAGACCGGGATCGGGGCCAGGCTCTTGCAAAATGCGATCCGGGCGGGATGGGCGCGGGCCGGCACGGAAAAGCTGACGGTCAACACCTGCACGCTGGATCACCCCCGCGCGCTGTCCGTCTACCAGAAGGCCGGGTTTCGCCCGGTCCGGGTCGAGGACTGCACGCGTGTGCTGCGCCGTGACCGAGACCCGTCCAAATTCGCCGATTGAGGAGTGATGCGATGTTCGAGACCCTGACCGCCCCCGAAGTGGACAAGATCATTCGCCTGATGGGCATGTTCCGCGACGACCCGCGCGAAGACAAGGTCGATCTCGGGGTCGGCGTCTACAAGACCCCCGAGGGCCGCACGCCGGTGATGCGCGCCGTGAAAGCGGCCGAGGAGCGTGTCTGGCAGGCGCAGGACAGCAAGGGCTATGTCGCGCTGGCGGGCGATCCGGGGTACCTGGCGGCGATGCGGGCGCTGATCTTCGGCGACGCGGTCGCGGCGAACCGGATCGGGGCGGCGGGCACGCCCGGTGGCACCGGTGCGGTGCGGCAGGTGCTGGAGATGGTCAAGCGGCTGACCCCTGAGGCGACGGTGTGGGTTTCCGCGCCCACATGGCCCAACCACCCCGCGATCATCAGCTACCTCGGGTTGGAGATGCGCGAATACCGTTACTACGACGCCGAGACGGGCGGGTTGGACCGGGCCGGCATGATGGACGATCTGGCAGGTATCGCGCCGGGCGACCTGATCCTCGTGCATGGCTGCTGTCACAACCCCACCGGCGTCGATCTGGACCTGGAGGATTGGCGCGCGATCGGGGAACTGTGCCTCGATCGCGGCGCGGTGCCCTTTGTCGATATGGCCTATCTGGGGTTCGGCGACGGGCTGCAGGAGGATGCGGCGGGCCTGCGTCTGCTGGCGGGCATGGTGCCGGAATTGCTGCTGGCGGCGTCCTGTTCCAAGAATTTCGGCCTCTACCGCGACCGGGTCGGCATCGCCATGGCAATGGGCGCGGATGCCGAGCGGGCGCTGGCGGCGGGCGGGATGCTGGCCTGGCTCAACCGTCAGAACTTTGCCTTTCCGCCCGATCATGGCGCGCGGGTGGTGCAGACGATCCTCGGCGATGCGGAGCTGACCGATATGTGGCAGGGCGAGCAGCGCGAGATGCGCGAGCGGATGGCCGCCAATCGCCGCGCCTTGGTGGCGGAGCTGCGGCAGGCGACGGGATCGGACCGGTTCGCGTTTCTCGGCACGCAGAAGGGCATGTTCACGCTGTTGGGCGCGACGCCCGAGCAGGTGGACCGGCTGCGCGAGGAGTTCGGCATCTACCTGGTGGGCGACAGCCGGATCAATGTTGCGGGGCTGACCGAGGAGAACATCCCCGTGGTCGCGCGTGCCGTGGCCGAGGTGATGCGCTGAGGCGCAAAAATCTTCGGGCAAGATTTTTCGGGCCACAAGAATTTTGACGGAAAATTCTTGGCCCGCGCTTGCCAAGAGGTTTCGCATTGCGGTAAGCCGCGCCCCGACCCTTGGGCAGCCCGAGGGCCAAGTCTCCGCGACCTTGTCAAAACGGAAAGCCAGATATGACCCGCTCGATCCTGCCCGGCATTCTTGCCATGGCGGCCACTGTTGTCGCCTCCAACATCCTTGTGCAATTCCTGTTCGGCCAATGGCTGACCTGGGGGGCCTTCACCTACCCGGTGGCCTTCCTGATCACCGACGTGATGAACCGCGCCTATGGCGTTGCCGCCGCCCGCCGCGTGGTGGTCGCGGGGTTCGTCGTCGGTGTGCTCTGTTCTCTCATCGGCACCCAGATCATGGGCGAGTTCGGGCCCCTTGTGACCTGGCGCATCGCGCTTGGCTCGGGCCTGGCCTTCCTGACCGCGCAGCTTCTGGACGTGAGCGTTTTCAACAGCTTGCGAGGCGGCGCGTGGTGGCGGGCGCCTTTGGCGTCGACTTTGATCGGGTCTTCTGTGGATACGGCGATCTTCTTTACGGTGGCGTTTTCGGGGGCGTTGACCTTTCTGGAGCCCGCCAATGACGTGGCCTGGGCGGGGGAGGTTCTGCCGCTTTTGGGCCTGGGTCCGCAGGTGCCGCTCTGGGTGTCTTTGGCGGTTGCCGATTGGGGCGTGAAGCTGGCGCTTGCGATCCTGGCACTGGTGCCGTTTCGCATGATCACACGGCGGCTGATCGCAGGGGTTGCATAAAAAGTTTTGACAAACACAAAATCTATGGCAACCTGCCCCTAACAGAAACAAACGAAAGGAGGTGATCCAGTGTCTAGAGAGGTATTGGAGAATGGCGTCGGGACAGTCTGGGGAGGTCGCCTTTAGGCAATCCTAGCGGTAGAAACCGCCCCAGGTGGGCCCTCGGTCTAACCGGCCCCGCCTCCTTAAATTCTCGTGAAGGGTCGCCCGTCGTGGCGGCCCTTTTCGTTTGATCAGGGGGGGTGACTTTCTGTACACCCCCCGATGCACCCCCCGTACACCCCCTGAGGCGACATGTTGCGCGTGAATGACCAGATCGAGATCGCCGAATGGGAACTGACGGAGAGCTTCGTGCGCGCCTCGGGCCCCGGCGGGCAGAACGTCAACAAGGTCTCGACAGCGGTGGAATTGCGCTTCGAGGCGGAGCGCTCGCCGCATCTGGCGGACGCGGTGAAACGGCGGCTGAGGCGGCTGGCGGGGAGCCGCTGGACCAAGGACGGCGCGGTGGTGATCTTCGTGCAGGAGACGCGGAGCCAGGCGAGAAACCGCGAGATCGCGCGGGAGCGGTTGGCGGAGCTGGTGAGCCGCGCAACGGAGGTGCCGAAAAAGCGCAAGCGGACGCGGGTGTCGCTGAACCAGAAGCGCAAGCGGGTGGAGGCGAAGAAGGCGCGGGGGGAGGTGAAGCGGCTCAGGGGTGGGGTTGATCCGGAGTGAATGGTGGGCAGAACTGCCCACCCTACGGTTGACTTCGAAGGCGGTGTTACCAAATATTGGTAGTGGTTGGTTTCGGAGGTGTCCCAATGGCGCGCAATACATCGGTTTCGCTTGGCGATCATTTCGCCGGGTTCATTGACGAGAAGGTCAGGGAAGGCCGCTATGGCTCGGCCAGCGACGTGATCCGGGCGGGATTGCGGCTCTTGGAGGAGGAAGAGGCCAAGCTGACCCGGCTCAGGGCGGAGATTGCGAAGGGCGAGGCGAGTGGGATTGCCGAGGGGTTTGACTGGGATGAATTTCGCGCCCGTAAGATGGCCGAACACCGTGCGAAGTTGGGCGCCGCTGAATGAAGGCGCTCGAATACGCGGCGGATGCGACGGCGGATATTGAAGCGATCTGGGATTGCACTTACGACCGATGGGGGCTTGAGAAAGCCGTAACCTATGACGCAGCGTTGGAGGTTCGAATTCGCGGTTTGTTGACCGGGCACACCGCTTCACGGGCGGCGGATGATGTTGCGCCGGGCCTGCGCCGCGCCGTGGCGGAGGGGCATGTGGTGTTCTTTCGGGAAGACGAGACGCGGGTGACGGTGCTGCGGGTGTAAAGGACGCGCGGTGATGAGCGCCAAAAAGAGAGTGCGGCGGTCAGCGATTCCACAGCCCCGAAGCGCCGGGGACCCTCAGTCGCTAAAAGGCTAAGGACAGCACAATCGAGATTATGGCAACCACAATACCTGTCACACCAATAATTCGAGAGAGTGTCCGACCTTCTGTGTATGATTAATTTGGCCCATGCTTCATCTACGAAGGAGCATGACGACAATGACGATTTCCAAGGAACTGCTGGACGAGCTGCTGAGCGGCGTTGAACGACCC
>Ga0189284_100376_pt1 | contig 25434 bp, 20 predicted proteins | sample N32C7minimetaG_FD_130314 | JGI IMG/M metagenome (GOLD analysis project Ga0189284, IMG submission 130314) | Marine microbial communities from the Costa Rica Dome - N32 C7 mini metaG | ecosystem: Environmental > Aquatic > Marine > Oceanic > Photic zone | place: Costa Rica: the Eastern Pacific...
CTTAATAAGATGCCTAAATTTGGACTCAGCCCCGAGACTTCGGGGGAACGTTTATAATACTTGTTAACCATTGTATAGCAATATCTTACAAAGAATCATAACATGCTATACTTCATAAGACCCTAATTTATTCAAAATGGGTGGTTTAATCTCTATTTGTGAGTATGCGTAACCCTTTATGTTGGTATATATGTCCCGTGAATAAGTAAAAAATCAATTAATTTTTAGCTCAAAAAATAGCCTGCGGAAACCCCCATCGGATTTGAATAATGATATGGGCAAATAGAAATTCCATCAATCGCACGACCTCCATTTTTAGCTGAGCACGGCATCACCAACACAACTGAACTTAACTGGTAGGATGAGGAACACCTAAATGAAGCAATAGGTGTCATTGCCGTCCCGGCGCAACATTTTTCGGGCCGGGGATTGACCGACCCCTCTGGGCAGCGTTTTAGCCCTATTGATGTGGCTCTTATTCCGATTGGTGCCTATAAGCCCCGGTGGTTTATGTCACCCATATCCACGGGGACCCCGAACAGGCCGTGCAAATACACAAAAGATGTGGGCGCGGCCATCAGCATTGGCATGCACTTTGGTACCTTCCCGCTCGCTCATGAGGGCATGCATGAACCCGTACAAGATTTAAAAAAGGCCCGGCAACACGGCTTTGCTGAAGAGGACTTTTTTATCCTGAGCGAAGGGCTTCATTTTCTCCTAGGCACAGCACGAAAGGTCTGAAAAAGGCGGGGGAATAATATCTACCGAATACTACAGATGTTAAACTTTACTCCTCAAACTCGTACCTAAACACCCCTTTGTTGGTGCCAAAATACAACACTTCCTGCCCGTCCACCAGTGCTGATACTATGTCGTTCACTACGATACCTCCCGGGGTTTCCCGAATAGTGATCTCTTCCCATGCATTACCAAAATCGGTACTGAGGAGCACAAATAAAGTGCCGTCTTTATTTCGGCCGCTGGCATAAATCCAGTCGGCGTTTTGCTTACTGTGGGCAAGCGTTCGAATGCCAAACCCTTCCAGCACCGTCTGCCAGCTCTGCCCGCCGTCAGTAGATTTGCGGATCTGAAGCGACGGGTTGAAGTTGCCATCCATACCAGCTATGATCAGGTTCTCATTTCTCGGATGAGAAACCATATCATAACATACCTGTGCGGTGGTTCCAATGTTACTTAAATTTTTCCAGCTCGTCCCATAATCTGTTGATTTTAGCAAATAAGGTTGCTCAAACGGATTAGCCCCCGAAGCCCATATTCTTCCCGTTTGAAAGGGATCTGAAAACAAAGATTTCGAGGCTCCTCCAAAATTTGACCACCGGCCAATTACAACATTCCAATTTTTGCCTCCATCGGTTGATCGTACGATTGTTCTTTCAGCGGCGTGAGCAAATAAGGTATCGGAGGGCTTCGAGGCCGCAGCCAATGCTTCGACCCACGTGTATTTACCGGTTTCTCCTCCGTAATTATTCATATAGGCCTGCCAACGCCGTCCATTATCGGCCGATAAAAACAGCGAGGGGATTCCACTGCTAAAATCAGCAATGCCAACAGCAGCCAGCAGCCTGTTACCGGCCAAAAAAGCCACGTCTTTCACTTTCTTTTTCTGCAGTCCCAGAGAACTCCAGGCAAGCGTGTCGGATATCGGGCTGCGGTATAGCCCGCTGTCGGTTGCCGCATACAGGGTCCCCTCAAAACGGACAAACCGGTTAACTGCAATCCCGGAGAGATCGCAATTTCCGCTACACAAAGTGGGTTGGTCGGGCGGAGCTGAATCGGTGCTGCAACTTGTTCCCAAAACTAATAGTATGCAAAAAGCGCTTAGCGCCAAGAAGAGGGTTAAAAAACGCATATCACAAATGTTTTAAACTTTTTTGTAACAAACAGGGGTTTTCTTGTTCTTATATAACAGAGGGTCTCAGTTCCAAGTAAACACCCTCGCTTAACCAATATTCATTCAAAAACAGAGATTCATTATGAAACACCTGTCTATTTATATTGTTTGGTTCGCAGCCGCTACAGCGCTCTTGCTGGCCGGGTGCGACAGCAGTTCCATAACCCAACAAGATAATACCCCCCCCCTAATTAGTCAAATGCCAAATACTGCTCCGGGTGAGCAGGCTGTGGCTGATTCCAATCTTATACCGGGCCAATATATTGTGGTATTTAAAGATCAAGCCAACGGAGTTATTAACCAGGCCGTTGCGCAGCAGGCCTTGGAGCGCACGCAGTCGGTGCTTAACGATCACACTATCAGCAGCGATTCAGTATTGTTCCGATACAAATATGCTTTAAAGGGATTTGCCGCAAAGCTGACGCCAAGAAAGGTGAAAAAGTTACAGAATGATCCGCGGGTAGATCATGTGTCACAAGCCCGCATGTTTCAACTTGGCAAAGCATCGCCCATAGAGGAGAACCTGCCCCTCATTAACTCCTTCTCATCCAATTCAACCATGTTGAGTGGACAAATAATCCCCTGGGGCGTGGCCCGGGTATATGGTCCGCTGGATGGTACCAGCAAAAAAGCCTGGATTATTGATACCGGCGTTGACCTGGATCATCCCGATCTTAATGTGGACGCAGCCAACAGCGTATCTTATATAAGCGGAGAAACCCCGAACGATATACTGGGTCATGGAACGCACGTCGCCGGAATCGTGGGTGCGAAAAACAATAATATTGACGTAGTAGGCGTAGCTGCCGGAGCTACGGTAATAGCTGTCAAAGTCTGTGACAATTCAGGTTGTCCCGAGCCCAGTTTAATCAACGGCATAGACTATGTTGCCAACCGTGCGACCCCGGCCGATATTGTGAATATGAGTATTTGGAATACTCAAGGTATTTCCTCAAATCTCGACAATGCCATACTCAACGCGGCTAACAACGATGTGCGGTTCACGCTCATAGCGGGCAATGCCGGCGATGACGCCAACAATTATTCCCCGGGCCGGGTAGAACACTACCGAATACGAACGGTTTCAGCTTTCGATAATACCGACTCCTTTGCCTCCTTTTCTAACTACGGCAACCCGCCTATCGAATATGGCAGCCCCGGAGTCAATATCCCATCATTAGCCATCGGGGGAGGAGTTACCTACATGAGCGGCACCTCCATGGCCGCCCCGCACGTGGCCGGGTTACTATTAGCCTCAAAAGGGATAAGTACACAGGGAACCGTCAGTAACGATCCTGATGGGAATCCAGATCCCATTGCTATTGTTCCTCTGTCAGTTTCCATCTCCGGCCCCGGCACGCTTGCCAAGGGGCAGCAGGGCACCTGGACAGCCTCGGTCTCCGGCGGCGACGGCAACTACACCTATAAGTGGTACTACCGCTCGGATGATACCAACGACCAGTGGGACGGCCCGGTTAGCTACACCGGCTCCTATTCCACCCAAATGTACGACTTCGACAATTACCTGGACTTACGCGTAAATGTCAGCGATGGTTCTGGGCGAGGCGGAGGAGCTTATAAAATGGTTACCTGCTCAGACTGTGAACCGGGCGGGGGCACACTGAGTATCAATAATAACTGACCCCTCAATAACCTTCAATTTTCCATTTCTAAAAGACCTGCAACGCATAACATCGTTGCGGGTTTTTTTATTATTTAAAAGTGGATCAGGGTGGACGGGATTTAACTGGGATAAGCTGGATTTGGGAATATAAGATTAAGCTTTTAGGGCATGTTAACACAACTTAACCAAAACAGGGAAACTCGAATGGGGTTTCCTCTTCTTTTTCATCTTTTACCGGACACTACTGATGGAAATAGAATCGCGGATTAAGGGGATTAACGAATGGACGCGGATTTTCTAAGGAATCAGTGAACTCCAAAAATCCATTTAATCAGCGATTCAAACTATTTTAACGTCAGTTCAATATAAGAAATAAGTTAAAAGCATAAAAATTGATGAATATGGTCATTCCCGTGGAGACGGGAATCTAATGGCTGGCATTAATCCAGCATTCGATTCCTATCAAACAACAGGATTTCGGGTATTCGCCGCGAAATGGCCGTTCAACGTGCTCAACCGATGGTCTTAATATCGAATTCACGTTATTTTACTATTTTCCTTCCAAATCATTGGAATAACCGGGGCCTCTTTTGAAGTTCACAAGTTTTTAGGAAATGGATTTCAGGAAGTTATTTATCAAAGAGCTTTGGCTTATGAATTTGAAAAAGCAGAATTAACTTTCGAACGGGAGGTTGACCAGCAGATATATTATCGGGATCTGGAATATCCCATTGGAACACGAAAAGCGGACTTTGTGGTAGCTGGAAAAGTTCTGGTAGAGATAAAAGCCGTTTCAAAATTAGATGACATCCACATGGCACAGGCGCTGAATTATTTAAAAGCGTATAAAATTGAGGTGGGATTACTCATTAACTTCGGGGCAAAAAGTTTAGAATTCAAGCGGTTAATTCTTTCACAACGGAGAATCACGGGTTAAGGGGGATTGAAGGGTGGATACGGATTTTCTACGGAATCAGTGCAATCCCAAAATCCGTTTATTCCGCGATTCGAATACCCTGCTCAGCTAAACTTCCTTGGTGTCTCCCTAACCAAAGAACCCGTCAAAGCAGCCAAGCCACTTACCAAGCCTCCCAGAATTCCGGTGATTAATACTATCAAAATGGGTGAGCCTAAGGAAAGCATTTCCGCAATTCGGGAGGTTAAGATCCCATCATTAGCAAGGTGAGTATAAAGCGCCTGTCCGCCCCAAAGCAGAAAAAGGGCTAAAAAGCCCCAGCCAAAAGAAGAGAATGCTTTTTGGCTAAACAGGTACCCAAATATCAGCCCCGGAATAGCGACACTCCACCAGGGTAAAAACAGGTTAAGCAAAAAAGCGGTAATTAGAATAAGTGCAGAAAGAAACATTTCACTTTATTTAAGTGTTTAAAATTATCAAGATCAGCTAAAAGAATTCTCACCAATCTTCATCAATAGGTGGCACGCCTTCGAAGTGAATGACATAATCACCATAAATTGGATCATAATAATGGCCGTTTTCTTCATAGTCAGAATTCCACTCCTTACTTCCATCTTCATTCATTCGATACAGAAATGGTGATAAATGTAATCGCTCTACATGCCAGCGGCCTTCTTCTCCGGATAAAATTTCTTCTCCTTCTCCATATACCATTAAACCGCCATTAGCATACACTTCATGCTGTGGACTAATGTCCTTGTGCTCATGGCTAATATTAATAGCTTTATGCCCAATTTCGTGAGCAATGGTTCGCCTGAACCGATCAGTACGATCCAAATTTGTGATCGTAATAACGCCTCTGTATTTCTGTGGAATAGTGCCCGGATAGGAATATGTCGGAAATGATAGCCCGCCGGTTCTTACCGTTTGCATCATCCAGTTCCTTCCTTCCGATACTGTTAAAAATGGATAGAAAACATCTTGCAAAACAACCAGATAGATAGTTCTGTCATTATTGGGTGCGGGCTCTATAATGCTTTCAAATGCTTGCTGTGATTCCTCTGTAAGTTTGGCCGGATTCCGAAAACTGTGTTCGTATAAATTGGTGTACTCTGTGTTTGGAATACCCGGCACCTCATTGGCCTGAATAGCGAAATACGACGGGTCAACTTCCCCGGTTTTAACCCATAATAAGTTGATCTGAACATCTACGGGGGCATAGATCTCTTTTGCGGCCTGCAGGCTTTTCATCATGCGAAACAGCGTTACTTTATCAAAGGACTCATCCAGATTCGATGGAAAATAGACTCCCACATCCATTGTGAGTTTTCCTGGCTCTAAATCACTGTTAAACTCAGCTAAATCAATACTGTCAACTTCGCTCCATTCAACTTGATCAACCTCTATTTCTTTTACATATTCGGCTTTTTTATCTGAACAAGCGCTAAAGACAAAGACAACTAAAGCTACTATCGTCAGGTTTATTAAGTTCTTCATTAATTCCAATCTGGAAAATTTACAATAAAATGGCTTTGCCTGAGTGTAGCAATTATTTTGAAAACCTGTAACACCTTTTGGAATTCTTCCTGATTGCTGTGAAATTAGGGCGAATCAAAATCAACCCAATCTAATGAAAAAGCTCCCTCTTCTCCTGCTCGTACTTTTCGTACTCCCAACCTTTCTTACTGCCCAAAACCTCTATTACCCCGGCACCTGGGGTGATTGGGAAAAACGTTCTCCGGAAGAAGTGGGATTAGATGCAGATAAAATTCAGGAAGCCATTGAATATGCTCAGGCTCAGGAGACCGATAATCCCCGCAGCATGGAAGAAAATCATTATGGCACTTTTGGGCGTGAACCGTTTGGAGACGGTGTCGGCCCATTCAAAGACCGGGGACCACAAACCGGAATCATCATCAAAAACGGATACATTATTGCTGAATGGGGCGAACCGTTTCGGGTAGATATGACACACAGTGTGACCAAAAGCTTCCTCACCACGACCATCGGTGTTGCCTATGACCGAGGTTTGATCCGGGATGTAAATGACGGGGCAGATCAGTACATGGCACCCATATATTTTATGGAATGGGATAACAATCAAAACAAAGCCGATGTTTTCAAAGAACCAAAGGTTTTTGAGCCCTTCAAAGGAGAGCACAATTCCAAAATCACCTGGAATCACCTGCTTCGTCAAACATCTGATTGGGAAGGAACGCTATGGGGAAAACCGGATTGGGCTGATCGGCCCAGCGGAGATCGCTCTGAATGGATGACCCGCGAGCGCCATGAGCCGGGTTCTGTTTTTGAGTACAATGATGTCCGGGTAAATCTGCTGGCTTTAGCCGCTATGAACGTGCTGCGTGAACCGCTGCCAAAAGTGCTTCGGGAAGAAGTGATGGATAAGATCGGCGCTTCCCCTGCCTGGCGCTGGATGGGATATGAAAATTCGTGGGTCATCATAGACGGACAGCAAATGCAGGCCGTGAGTGGGGGTGGTCACTGGGGTGGGGGAATGTTCATCAGTGCGCGTGACCAAGCCCGTTTTGGCTTGCTTACCCTGAGAAATGGAAAGTGGAAAGACGAGCAGGTCATATCTGAAGAATGGAATAAAATGGCCCAAACACCCACCGAAGCCAATACTAATTATGGTTTTATGAATTGGTTTTTGAATGTGAATAAAGACCGATTGCCAAGTGCCCCAAGATCCGCTTTTTTCCATCTTGGCTCCGGAGTGAATATGGTGTATGTAGATCAGGAAAATGATCTGGTGATCGTTACCCGGTGGATCAATGGAGATGCAATGGATGGAGTAGTGAAAAGAGTCCTCGATTCCATGAGTTAAATTTTTGCACGTACTTTTCTTTTCAGTTAAAACTGATAGATTCTTTTACTCAATAATAAACAGGATATATAATGAAGCTCTACTTTAAACATTTTGCAATCATTCTCTTCGCTTTTGTATTGCTAAACGGATGTGATTCGCAGCAGGGATCTACCATAAAAAGTAACGTAGCCAATCTTACTGCTCCCGTTGCTGAAAAACAGGACTCTGTACTTACCATTCACGGAGACACCAGAATCGATCCTTATTTTTGGATGCGACTTACTGATGAACAAAAAATTGCTGAAACCCCGGACACTCAAACACAAAGAGTACTTGATTATCTGAATAGCGAAAACGAGTACACCGATCTCGCCATGAAAGAGACCGAAAGGCTTCAAGAGAATCTGTACGAAGAAATTGTTGGCAGAATTAAAGAAACCGATGAAAGTCTTCCTTATTTCGAAAATGGATATTGGTATTACACCCGTTACGAAGAGGGAAGCGAATATCCCATTCATTCCCGCAAAAAAAGATCTCTTGATGCTGAAGAAGAAATCCTGATCGATGTAAATGAATTGGCTGATGGCCACGATTACTATTCTGCCACAGGACTTCAAATCAGTCCAGACAACAAGATCCTGGCTTTTGGGGAAGACACCCTGAGCCGAAGGGTGTATCATATTCGATTTAAAAACCTGGAAACCGGTGAGTTTCTGGATGATAAATTAGACAATACAACTGGAGGCGGAGCCTGGGCGAACGATAACCGCACCTATTTCTATACTACTAAAAACAAAGTATCACTGCTTTCCGAGAAAATATACCGGCATACTCTGGGTAATAATCCTTCCTCGGATAAATTGGTGTATTCTGAAAAAGACCCCGCTTTTTACCTGGGCGTTTATAAATCAAAATCAGATCAGTACATCATAATAGGGGAACAAAGCACCCTGGCCAACGATTATCACATTCTGGACGCCAACAGCCCCAATGGCGAGTTTCGTCGGTTCACTCCGCGTGAAGAAGTTCACGAATATTCCATAGATCACTTTGAGGATAAATTCTATATCGTTACCAATTGGGAGGCTCCTAATTTCCGGCTGATGGAAACCCCGGAGAATGCAACTCAGAAAAATAACTGGAGAGAAATGATCCCACACCGGGAAGATGTACTTATTAGCGGTATCGAAGTTTTCCGGGATTACCTGGTGGTCAGTGAGCGGGGAAATGCACTAACCAACATTAAAGTGATAGACCAAAACACACAAGAAGAGCACTATCTCGGGTTTGATGAAGAAGCTTATGTGGCTTATACCTCCATTAATCCGGAGTTTGACACTGAAACCCTTCGGTTTGGTTACTCCTCTTTAACCACTCCCAATTCTACCTACGATTACAACATGGATACCCGTGAAATGGAATTGATGAAACAACAAGAAGTTGTGGGCGGCCATAACCCGGATGATTACACTACAGAGCGCTTTTTTACCGAAGCCCGTGACGGTGTGATGATTCCCGTATCTGTTATTTATAAAAAATCCGTTGAGAAAAATCCGGATACTCCTCTGCTGCTTTATTCTTACGGTTCATATGGCTCCTCAACCGATCCGTGGTTTAATTCTTCTTTGTTGAGCCTTCTCGACCGCGGGTTTATATATACCATTGCACACATTCGGGGTGGACAGGAAATGGGCCGCCAGTGGTATGAAGACGGCAAGATGTTCAACAAAATAAATACCTTTACCGATTTCATTGACGTTGCCAAACACCTTGAAGACAATGGTTATTCGTCTGCGCCTCACATGTATGCCCGCGGCGGAAGTGCCGGGGGATTGCTGATGGGAGCGGTCGTAAATATGGCTCCACACCAATTTAATGGTGTGATCGCCGCCGTGCCTTTTGTGGATGTTGTTTCAACTATGCTCGATGAAACCATCCCCCTAACTACCAATGAGTTTGATGAATGGGGGAATCCCAAAAATGAAGACTCCTATCACTACATGCTTTCCTATTCTCCTTATGACAATGTTACGGAGCAGGAATATCCGAATCTTTTGGTTACAACAGGATTATTTGACTCACAGGTTCAATATTGGGAACCTGCAAAATGGGTAGCCAAATTAAGAGATAAAAAAGCCGGTGATAATGCCCTGCTTCTCAAGACTAACATGAAAGCCGGACATGGTGGCGCATCAGGGCGTTTTGAACGTTATCGACAAACAGCATTGGAATATGCTTTCTTACTCGATCTTGAAGGAATCAGACGATAATTTTCTGAAGCTTTTTTTACAGTATGATCGTTAAATTGATCCTGCACCTTCTTTTGTGTGGGGGTTTTTTTTGAATACAAATACCGGACAAATGAACAAAATTGCCATCGTAATAGGAGCAACCGGCTTAGTCGGTTCAGAAGTCTTAAACCAACTTCTGGAAGATGAACGCTATCAAAAAGTTAAAGTCTTCCATCGGCGAAGTACCGGTATCAGCCATCCCAAACTTGAAGAGCGTCTCATCGATTTTGCACAGATCAATGAATGGAAGCATCTTATCACCGGTGATGAACTTTATTCTGCCCTGGGTACTACCATCAAAAAGGCTGGAAGTCAGGAGGCGCAATACACCATCGACTTCACTTATCAGTATGAAACCGCCAAAGCTGCTTCTGAAAATGGGGTGAAGAAGTATTCATTGGTGTCTTCAGCCGGTGCCAACCATCAATCCCGAATGTTTTACCCTCGCCTAAAGGGTGAATTGGATGATGCTGTAAAAGAACTTCCATTTGAAGTCACTACTATTCTACGCCCGTCGATATTAGATGGAGATAGAAATGAGAACCGACCCGGTGAGAAATTTGGGTTGCTAATGGTTCATTTCTTCACAAAAATCCCCGGACTTAGAAAATACCGCCCTATTTTAGCCCAAAAAGTTGCTGAAGGGATGATCAATTCATTGCATAAATGTCCGCCCGGCTACCATGTTTTTGAACTGGAAGAGATTTTTTATTTGTGAGCCTGTTTAGTTAATATCTGTTTCAATTTTACCAAACAGATATTGATCATGAAAAAACTTTTCCTCCTCTTTCTAATTTCACTCATCTCATTAACAACCTACGCTCAAGACCTCAAGCAGATCATCGACCAAAAAGCTGATGAAATTGAAGAACAGGTCATTGAATGGCGCCGGCATTTTCACGAAAATCCCGAACTTTCCAACCGGGAATTTGAGACCGCTGCCTACATTGCCGATTACCTGAATGAACTGGGATTAGAGGTTGAAACCGAAGTAGCCCATACCGGAGTGGTTGCCATTCTGGAAGGCGGGAAACCGGGCCCTGTAATCGGTTTACGTGCAGATATTGACGCCCTCCCTGTTACTGAGAGAACAGATGTCCCTTTTAAGTCTGTAGCCACGGGAATATACCAAGGGAATGAGGTTGGAGTGATGCACGCTTGTGGACACGACACCCATATCGCCATCATGATGGGGGTTGCTAAAATTCTAACCGAGATGAAAGATGAGATCAAAGGAACCGTTAAGTTTATCTTTCAACCCGCAGAAGAAGGAGCGCCTCAGGGCGAGGAAGGCGGAGCCGAATTGATGGTGAAAGAAGGAGTACTTGAAAACCCTGATGTGGATGCCATATTCGGATTACACATCTGGGACAGCGATCCGGTCGGAAGTATTGGATATCGTTCTGAAGGGATTATGGCCAGCGTAAACAGCTTCAGCCTTGAAATTACCGGAAAGCAAGCACACGGCTCGAAACCGTGGGCCGGTATCGATCCTATTGTGACCGCAGCTCAGATCATAAACAATGCGCAGACCATTGTAAGCCGAAGCATGCCTTTGACCAAACAGGCCGCCGTGGTAACCTTCGGCAAAATCGAGGGCGGAGTTCGCCATAACATCATTCCTGAATCTGTTAGCATGGAGGGAACCATCCGCGCTTTAGATGAAGACATGCGTCAGCTTATTTTCAAGCGCCTGGAGGCCATCGTCCAAAACACTGCCGAAAGTAACGGTGCTGCCGCAGAGCTCACCATCAATAAAGGATATCCCATCACCTATAACGATCCTGAGTTAACGGCCATGATGGCTCCAACCCTGGATGAAGTCACCAATGGAAACGCCAATATTATGGATGCTGTAACCGGTGCCGAAGACTTCTCCTTTTTCCAGGAAAAAATTCCCGGCTTGTATTTTTTTCTGGGCGGGAAATCTCCAGATGTTGAATCAGGCGGTCATCACACTCCTGATTTTTTCGTGGATGAAAGCGCGATGAAACTCGGTGTCAGAGCCATGAGTAATTTAGTTGTTGATTACATGAACTCCGCAGGAAATTAATTTTAAAAACAGATCTTAAATTATGAAGAAGCTTTTATGCACTGCACTGTTTTTGCTTATCACTTTTAACCTGTTTGCTCAAGGCCTTTCAAAAACGGAACAAAAGATCCTTGACCGCATCGATGCCAATCATGCCGAAGCCTTAGAATTCCTCGAAACTAATGTAAACATCAACAGCGGAACCCTGAATCTTGATGGCGTTCGTAACGTTGGCGAAAATTATATCGAAGCCTATGATGAGCTGGGCTTTGAAACCCGCTGGATTCCTCAGGATGAAGTAGATCGGGCCGGACATTTTTTTGCCGAACAAAAAGGAAACTCAGGGAAAAAACTGCTCCTTATCGGTCACCTCGATACCGTTTTTGAGCCGGACAGCCCGTTTCAAAAATTCGAAATGCTGAATGATTCCGTTGCTACAGGTCCTGGAGTAAACGACATGAAAGCCGGCAACGTGATGATCCTCTATGCTTTAAAAGCGCTAAAAGAGGCCGGTGCCATTCCCGATGCACAAATCATCGTAGCCCTCACCGGAGACGAAGAGAAAGCCGGCAGTCCCACATCCATCAGCCGGAAAGACCTGGTTGATGCCGCTAAAAAAAGTGATATTGCACTCGGTTTTGAAACGGCCTCCGGGTTCAGTTATGCCACGGTTGCCCGTCGTGCCTCTTATTCCTGGAAACTGGAAGTGGAAGGCAGGCAGGCACACTCATCAGGTATATTCAGTGACTACACCGGAGCCGGTTCCATTTATGAAACCTCACGAATACTCCATCAATTCTATGAAGAACTTCGGGAAACAAACCTAACGTATAACGTGGGAGTAATACTCGGCGGAAATGAAGTGGATTATAACGAAGAGCAGATCAGGGGAAGCGTAAGTGGCAAGACCAATATTGTCCCTAAAAAGACCATTGCTCATGGAGGCATTCGTTTTTTGACTTCTGAACAGGGTGAACGTGCTTTTGCAAAAATGGAAGAGATCACGAATCGGCATCTGCCAAGGACCTCAGCCGAGTTAACTATTTATGAAGGATACCCACCGATGGAACCGACCGAAGGTAACATGGAGGTGTTGACTGTGTTAAATGACCTGAGCATGGATATGGGCTTGGGTGAGGTCAAAGCCTATGACCCGGGTAAACGCGGTGCTGCGGATATCTCATTTGTGGCTAAATACGTAGATGGATTGGATGGACTCGGAGCCATGGGAAGCGGCGCGCACGGCCCAAACGAGACGGTAAACCTGAAAACTTACAAAGAGCTTACCAAAAGGGCTGCACTTTTAATTTACAGGTTGACACAGTCTGAATAATTCGTACTTAACAATCTATCTCCTATAAAAAATTTCTTTGGTTTAGGAGTTAGAATAGTACTGTGTTAATTATTTGTTTTTGTGTATAATAGAAATATGTCTTACTTGATTAATACAAAAAACAGTACTTCTAAAAAACTTGAAAGCTTTTCAATACGACCTTTTTTCCGTTGGGCTGGAGGAAAACAAAACCTTATCAAAAAGATTTTCGAGTTTACTCCAGAAAGAAAACTGAATAAATATTTTGAACCGTTTCTTGGTGCTGGATCAATGTTTTTCCACGGACAATTTGATAACGCTTTTCTTTCTGATATTAACCCAAATCTAGTCAACGCTTTTAGATATGTTAGAGACAACCCGATAGAATTATTTAATTCGATTCAAGAACTTAATGAGAGTCTCAGTAAAGAATTTTATTATAAAGTAAGAGATGATTACAATAATGACCTTACTAAACAAACAGTTGAGCAAGCTGCAAGATTTATCTTTTTAGTACATACTTCTTTTAATGGAATTTACAGAGTAAATAAAAAAGGGCACTATAACGTGCCATTTGGGAAAAAGAATCCAGCATTGCCTAGCTTAAATCATTTAAAAACTGCTAGTTTAAAATTATCCAACTCTCAAATACATGCACAATACTATGACGAAATTTTAAACTTGGTAGATCAAGACAGTTTTGTATATCTGGACCCTCCCTATCCACCCCTTAGTAAAACAGCTAACTTCCAGCATTACACAGTCGATAAGTTTTCACATAAACAACAAATTGATGTGGCTGAATTTGCTTATAAATTAGCAGAAAAGAATGCAGCGATATTAATAAGCAATGCTGACACTCAAGAAATAAATTCATTGTATAAGGATTGGAATATAAAAAAACTCCAAACGACTAGATATATTAGTTGTAAGTCTAAAAGAACTAAAGTTCATGAACTTGTTATAACTAACTACTAATCAAAAATGATTAATAATAATCATAAAGAGACGATAGTTTATTCTGCTATCAATTTTTTGGGGATGTTATTACCGATAATAATTGGTTTATCCTTTTTCCTATTCAATGAACAACAAGACTTCAACTGGTTGACTTTTTATGAGGATGGACAGTTTTTTCTTTATAGTGCTTCATTATTTACAGCTTCAGGATATATTTTCTATACATATAAGGTTACTAACTTTGGATTAAATTCTATTCTTTTTTTTATTTGCATCGCCTGCATATTGTTTGTCTCTTTATTGTATACGTTCTTGATTTCTGGTATTTCTGCTAATTTGAACTTTCTTTTTTGGACGTCACATTTAATAATACTCCTCTCCGGCATCTTTTTTTACTATTCGAGTTATTTAAGCAATTCAAAAGTTGATGTTATAAAGAGTCAGAAAGAAGGCATTAAAAAAATCATGGACGAACTTTAAAATGGAAAATCAAGAACTTCAATATTTTGAATTTAAATGCTTAGAACTAAGTCAGCCTATTGGTGAGTTCTATATAGGAGTGATGAATCATGAGGATCTAATTAAAATTTCTTATGCAGATATTAGAAGATTAGAAACCAACAGCGAGAAGAGAGAAGTCGAGATCTATACGGGAATTCAGAGAGAGCTTTCACAAAGACGAGTAAAAGAAATTGGGAAATACGTAAAACTAGTTGATGCAACATTTCCAACCTCTGTAATTCTTCACATTAACCAAGAGGATATTGAATATAACGAAGAGACTTCCACACTTAAGTTGCCTTTTAGAGATAATGTAGCAAAAGTCTTAGACGGTCAACATCGTATTGCAGGACTGGAAATGCTTGAAAAGGGAGGTAAAGCATTCCAAATTAATGGAACTATTTTTGTTGAAATGGAATTGGAAGACCAAGCATTGGTTTTTGCAACCATAAATAAAACTCAAACTAAAGTAAACAAGTCTTTAGTAGCGGATTTATATGCTTTTGCTGAAAATAGAAGCCCTCAAAAAACATGTCATAATATTATAAGAGCACTTAATAAAAAAGATGGCAGTCCTTTTTATGATAAGATTAAAATACTTGGAACTGCTGATGATAAAGAAAAAGAAACTATTACCCAGGCTACTTTTTCTGATAATTTGATCAATTTAATATCAAAAGATCCTATGATGGACAGAGATAGATATAAGAGAGGATCTAAACCAAACAAATATGAAGGAAAAGATTTAGAAAGAAGACCTTTAAGAAATTTATTTATTGACGAAAAAGATGGAGAAATAGCGAAAATAATTTTTAATTTTTTCGATGCAGTCCAAGAAAAGTGGCCTGATGCTTGGTGGCCTGTAGAAAGAGAAAAAATTCTAAATCGTTCCACAGGTTTTATTGCGCTTATGCGTTTCTTTAAGGATGCTTATCTTAATTCTGGAAATATTGGTGAAGTAGTATCTAAAGATTACTACTTGGAAATATTTAATAGAATGGAATTAGACTCAGAAGATTTTAATAGAGAGAAATACATTCCTGGATCAAGTGGTCAATCACAGTTGTATCGTGATTTAGTTGTACAAGCAGGATTTAATAAATAAAACCCTTACCAAATCCATGATGTAAGCATTTACATAAGAAAAAGTCTTGACTGATCTTTATTATCCATCTCGTTGGAATTAAATAAAGATTTTTATGAAAAAATTACTCTCACTTGCTCTTATACTTTTTCTTTTAATACCTGCTATTCAGGCTCAGCTGCCTGAACAAATTCAGGTTATAGATCCGCCATTTTGGTGGGCTGAAATGCCCGTCAATGAGCTGCAGATTCAACTCTACGGCGATGAACTTGGGTTATATCGGGCTGAAACAGATTACCCCGGCGTCAAGATATTGAGGCAATATGCTGTCGATTCTCCTAATTACCTGTTCCTGTACTTTGATATCTCAGATGAAGCCAAGGCCGGGAATATGGAGATCACACTTAGCCGCCACAGTAAAGAGATCACCTTCAACTATGAACTGCGCACCCGCGAGTCGATGGAAGGCCGTAATCAGGGCTTCGATCCGTCGGATGTCATTTACCTGATGATGCCTGACCGCTTTGCCAACGGTGACCCAACCAACGATTCTATCGAAGGAATGCTGGAATCGGCCGACCGTTCTAACCCCCAGCGCCGTCAGGGTGGCGACATTCAGGGTGTAATGGATCATCTGGATTATATTGAAAACCTCGGCATGACCGCCATTTGGTTCACCCCCATGTTCGAAAATGACATGAGCATTGAATACGGCGCCTATCACGGATATGCCGCTACCGATCTCTACAAAGTGGATCGCCGTTTTGGCTCCAATGAATTGTACAAAGAACTGGTCTCCAAAGTTCAAGAGCGGGGCATGAAAGTGATTATGGATATGATCCACAATCACATTGGTATCAATCACTGGTGGATGGATGACCTGCCAACCAACGACTGGGTGTTTGATTATGAGGAAGTTGGACAAACCAACTATCGAGGTGTGGTAGCTTCTGATCCTTATGCTTCTGCTTATGATTCCACGAAATTAACGAATGGCTGGTTTGTCCCGGAAATGCCTGACCTGAATCAAAACAATCCGCTACTGGCTGATTACCTCATTCAAAATACGCTCTGGTGGATCGAGTATTCGGGCATTGATGGCATCCGCATGGATACCTACGTTTTTCCGGATCGCGACTATATGGCTCGATGGGCTAAAGAAGTGATCGAAGCTTATCCGAATTTCAACATCGTAGGTGAGGCTTGGGTAGAGAACGTCCCCGCCGAAGCTTATTGGCAATACGACAAACCCGGCGTGGAAGATGGCTACCAATCCCATTTACCAAGCGTTACTGATTTCCAGTTCTCTTTTGCCATTCGGGATGCCTTCAATGAAGAATTTGGGTGGACCACAGGGCTAAGTCAATTGTACTACGCCTTTTCCCAGGATTTCCTTTATTCTGATCCGATGGGCAACGTCATCTTTCTGGATAACCATGATATGAGCCGCTATTTCGAACATATTGGCAAAGATGAGGACCACTTCAAAATGGCCTATGCTTTTTTGATGACCACTCGTGGAATTCCACAGGTATATTACGGTACCGAATTGATGATGGCTCATGAAAATCGTGGTGGAGACGACGAGGCCTGGCGACAAACCATGCCCGGCGGCTGGCCCGATGACAACCGCAGCATATTCACCAAAGCAGGCCGCACCGACAAAGAAAATGAGATCATGGAATACGTCACCAAATTAACCCAATGGCGAAAAGATGCCATAGCAACTCACGAAGGCAAGCTGGTGCATTTCATCCCTGAGAATAATACCTACGTCTATTTCCGCATCTACGAAGATCAAACCATTATGGTAGCCATGAATGCAAATGAGGCGGCTGTAACCTTAGACCGTGATCGTTTTGCGGAGATCCTGGATGATTTTAAGGTTGGGGTTGATGTGATTTCGGGCGAAGAGATGGATGTATCGGATCATTTTGAGGTGAGCGGAAAAACAGCCGGGGTTTGGGAATTAAAATAACCCGTTTGTTTGTGCAGAGACGTGTCGTGATACGTCCCTGCACAAACCGGGAAATCCCGATCAAGATTATTCTGAAATAACCATACTTGTTCTCGTTCACTACCACCCCAGCCTGTGTGAAAACTCAATATCTGTGAATAGACTCATTAATTTATTAGGAAAAAATCTTCCAACCTGAGTTCGATTAAAAAGTAGGTTTCAACCTCGTTCCCAACCACCCGGTTGGGAATGCCTGGCGGGACCTCCCGGTCCCAACGATAAGATCATAGGCTGAAATTAACAATGATAACCCTTGCCTACATTGCCCCCTTAATCCCCGCCCAAGCGAGGAAACTTCTGAATAGACAACCCTGGTTCGGATAGCTCCACTTTTTAACCTCCACTCTCCACTACAAACTTCACTCAAAAGGCCGTATCTTTAAGGCTTGAATCAAGCTGAACGAGACACTATGAGTACGGCCACTGCCGAGACAAATATTATTAAAGAGGCAAAAAAAAGGCGAACCTTCGCCATTATTTCGCACCCTGATGCGGGTAAAACCACCCTTACTGAGAAGCTGTTGCTGTATGGCGGAGCGCTGCACGAGGCGGGATCCATACGCGCCCGAAAGGCTACCCGGCACGCAGCCTCCGACTGGATGTCGATTGAGCAGGAACGCGGGATCTCTGTAACTTCATCCGTGTTACGTTTTGAACAAAACGGCATCAAGTATAACCTGTTAGATACTCCGGGTCACAAGGACTTTTCTGAAGACACCCTGCGGACTTTAGTAGCAGCTGATTCCGGCCTGATGGTTATTGATGTTGCCAAAGGCGTGGAGGAACAAACCGAGAAATTATTCGAAGTTTGTAAGCTTCGTGAAGTTCCCGTCATCACTTTTGTAAACAAATGTGACCGCCCCGGTATGGATCCGCTGGAAGTACTAAGTAATATTGAAAACAAGCTTGGCATTGAAGCCGTACCGGCAAGCTGGCCCATGGGTTATGGACAAAAATTTCAGGGCATATATGATGCTATTGCAAAAAAGGTACACATCTACCAAAAAACAGAACACGGAGCTAAAAAGGCCGTAACGGAAGTTCTTGATGTTGAAGACGCTATTGATTCTTCTTCTCTGTCTGACACAGAGAAGGAAGCTTTTAGCGAAGAAGTCATGCTGATTGAAGGAATGTATGAAGGAATGGATCGCGGCGAATATGCCTCTGGAAAAGTAACACCGGTTTTCTTTGGCTCAGCCCTGCACAACTTTGGGCTGGATGTGTTTCTAAATTATTTCCACAAGCTTGCCCCACATCCACAGCAGTATAAAACCCCAGATGGAATTGTACGTGATTTGAATGACGGCTTTTCAGGCTTCATTTTTAAGATGCAGGCGAATATGAATCCTGATCATCGTGATTGTGCAGCTTTTATTCGTGTAGCTTCCGGGAAGTTTGAACGAGGCCAACAAGTAACGATCGCCTCAACAGGTAAGAAAATTAAAATGTCGACACCCCATACCTTGATGGGAGATGACCGGCAGCTCATGGAAGAAGCATATCCCGGTGATATTGTATCGATCTTCAACCCCGGTTCATTCCGAATCGGCACCACGATCTATGAAAAGAATGAAGTCAATTTTGATGTGATCCCGCTTTTTACCCCGGAGCATTTCCAAAAAGTGGCAACCAAAGATCCGTTCAAGAGGAAGCAACTCCGTGAAGGTCTTAGACAACTTTCAGAGGAAGGAGTTGTTCACGTATTTGAGGTCCCCAATGGTGTAGGAAATGAGCTGCTGCTGGGAACCGTAGGTGTGCTTCAGTTTGAAGTGGTGGAACACCGCATGCTTATCGAATATGGAGTTGAATTGATAAAGACTCCCGTTTCCTATCACTGTGCAAGATGGCTTCCCAATGAAAGGGATGATATCATTGAAAAACTCGAAGCAAGTTATTCAACCCATGTAACCAAAGACATGGAAGAAAATCCAATTGTACTTTTTGATTCCATGTATGCCTTAAATCAAGGGGAAGAAAAAGTAGGGAAGGAAAACCTGTTCAAGTTTAAGCAGGGATAACTTCTCGCACAGAAAACAGAAAATTTATTTCAAAAATTTTTAGAAATCCCCTCTTCTTTCCTTGAATGAGAAGTTTTTTTATATCAATCATAGCTGTAGCAAAAAATTATTCCCGACTATCTCACCTAAAAACCGCTTCCACAAGCTATTTATTTAATGCAACTAAGTTCATGATTTTATAACACAAATAATTCAGCTTGCCTGTTCCCAAGAGGTTAATTGTTGCGTAATTTTGGAAGATAAAATAGAAACGGTTCTGCCCCTCTTTTCAACAAAAAAGCCCCCCTCCCCCTCAGAACCTTTCCCAATTTAAAACAACAATATTTAGTACGATTAAACTGCATGAAAAAGTATTTAGACCTTTTCGGTCTCAATGATAAGATTGATTACAAAATTGAAATTTTAGCCGGCATAACCGTTTCTTTGGCACTCATTCCGGAAGCCGTTGCTTTTGCAATGATCGCCGGACTTTCTCCTTTAACCGGGCTTTATGCCGCCTTTATGATGGGTTTAATTACTTCCATTATCGGGGGTCGCCCAGGTATGATATCCGGCGCAACAGGAGCTGTAGCTGTCATATTAGTAGCCTTAGCTGTATCGCACGGGGCCGAATACATTTTTGCTGCAGTCGTTTTGGCCGGATTGATTCAAATTGCTGCGGGGGTGCTTAAACTTGGTAAGCTGATGCGCCTTGTTCCTCATCCGGTGATTTTTGGTTTCGTGAATGGGCTGGCCGTCATCATTTTCATGTCTCAGCTTGACCAATTTAAGACCTCTTCCGGTGATTGGTTGACCGGTGAGCCACTCTATATCTTACTTGGACTGGTTATTTTAACGATGGCAATTATTTGGGGACTGCCTAAGTTCAGCAAAAAAATACCGGCTTCTTTAGTCGCCATAGTAACCATTTTTGCCATCGTGGTTGTATTTAGGATTGAGACGAAAACAGTAGGCGATATTGCCTCTATTCAGGGTGGATTTCCACCATTCCATATCCCACAGATCCCATTAACCTGGGAAGCTTTCATGGTGATTTTGCCCTATTCGGTGATCATGGCCGGGGTTGGGTTGATAGAGAGCTTGTTGACACTCAATATTATAGACGAGATCACCGAAACCCGCGGAAATGGAAATCAGGAAGCCGTTGCACAGGGCACTGCCAATATCTTCTCGGGATTCTTTTCAGGGATGGGCGGTTGTGCTATGATCGGCCAGAGTTTGATCAACGTATCTTCCGGGGCGCGTACCCGAATTTCCGGAATTGTAGCAGCAGTGATGTTGCTTGTATTCATTATGTTTGGCTCCGAAATGATCGAATTACTACCTATGGCTGCACTTACCGGTTTGATGATCATGGTTGCCATCGGAACCTTTGAATGGGCAAGCTTGAGAACTTTCAACCGAATGCCCATTTCCGATCTATTTGTAATGGTAATGGTGACCCTGGTTACAGCTGTGCTCCATAACCTGGCACTGGCCGTATTGGTTGGAGTGATCATCGCCGCACTTGTATTCGCCTGGGATAACGCTAAAAGAATACGTGCCCGTAAGCATGTTGATGAGGAAGGCATAAAGCACTACGAGATCTACGGTCCTCTTTTTTTCGGTTCAATTTCCGTATTCAACTCCAAGTTTGATATACTGAACGACCCGGCTGAGATCATCATAGACTTCAAAGAAAGTCGGGTAGTAGATATGTCGGCCATTGAAGCATTGAACAAGATTACCGAACGTTACAGTAAAGTAGGAAAAACAGTTCACCTTAAGCATTTAAGTAAAGATTGCCGGAAAATGCTCCAAAATGCAGATGCAATCATCGATGTGAATGTACTCGAAGATCCAACCTACAAACTGGCTTTAGACACCATTTAGAAAATATTAAAAGAGGCTCTGTTTCAGAGCCTCTTTCTATTTATTTACCACCGTTAGCTTGCAAATCAGCAATACAATTGGCATCCAGCTCAGCAACGCTTTCACCAAAAAATTGAGCTATTAGATCCGGACGTTCCATGGCATAGTACATCAGACAATTTTCGTTGTCACAATGATGCCCATTCTGTTCATCCTGATGATCTGTTTGCATATCGGTTCCTGACCCTTCAATATTTACCAAACCAAATAAATGACCAAATTCGTGCCTGAAAGAAGTGGATTCCACCTGATATCGGGAAGGGGCTCCAAATCCGGAAGAGGCTTGGTCATAAGCCGGTCCAAAAAATGCATTTGATGTATTATAATAAGCTATACCCAGCACATTTTGCTGCTCATATTGACCATCTACGATAATCATGTAAGCAGCCAGCGTTTCGCCTTCAGTAAATTCACTGCGGTACTCATCTTCAAGATTACGGACGTCAGATGCGGAATATTGGCTTTGATCTCCGGATGCTATTTCAGTCGGCTCCAAAATGGTCACCGTTGTCTTGTTCAATCTCCGTTCCAAAAATGCCTGAAGGCTGTCAATGGCTTGTTGATTGGGAGCATAACCCGGCATGTAATCGATTTCAATAACTAAGTCGGTATAACTTTCACCTGATAGGAAATCATTTGCGGAAAGACCCGGGTTTTGAGTGTGTGAATACTGATCCGGCTCTCCGTTATTATCATCATCATCGGCCCCGGTTGGGTTGTTAAAACAACTGACCATAAAGATAAGTAAAGAAAACATCAGGACGTTTAGTGCTAAAAATCGTTTCGATAGCTTCATAGATGTTGGTTTTTAGTTTTTTGTGTGTTCCTTTAGTTAAATGCATCATATAGAGTTATTGTTCCATGTAAATATAGAATTCCTCTTTTGAATTAATTTTTATATGTGTAATATATGTTATGTGCTCCAAATTCCCCATTCGAAAGATTATCCATGTTGATATGGATGCTTTTTATGCCTCTGTTGAGCAGCGGGATAATCCCGATCTACGGGGTAAACCGGTGATCGTTGGCGGTAACCCCAGCGGCCGGGGAGTTGTGGCAACCTGCAGCTATGAAGCCCGTAAATTTGGCGTTCACTCGGCCATGCCGGCTTCACAAGCGGTGCGACTTTGTCCCCACGGTATTTTTGTGAAAGCCAATTTTGATGCCTATAAAAAAGCCTCCCAGCAGATCCGCGAGATCTTCTTTGAATATACCGATCTTGTAGAACCTTTATCTCTGGATGAAGCTTTTCTGGATGTCACCGAAAATCACAAAGAAATTCCCTCCGCTACTTTAATCGCGAAACAAATTCAAGAAAAAATCTTTGAAGAAACCAAGCTTACCGCCTCGGCTGGAATTGCACATAATAAGTTTTTGGCAAAAGTGGCATCCGATATCAACAAGCCAAATGGGCTAACGCTTATCACTCCTGAAAAAGCGGAGGCCTTTTTGGAAGAACTGGACATCAAAAAGTTCTTTGGTGTCGGGAAGGCTACACAAAAAAAGATGCATGCTGTCGGGATCAAAACCGGGGCTGAGCTGAAGGAGTGGAGTGAAATTGATCTGGTGAAGGCCTTTGGTAAGTCCGGCCGGTTCTACTACCGGATCGTTAGAGGAATTGATCACAGAGAAGTGAAATCACATCGGGTTAGGAAATCGTATGGAAAAGAACGGACCTTTTCTGAAGATGTCGAAAGCCTGGAATGGATCAATAATTTCCTGGATGAGCTGGCTCAAACCATTGCCGAGGGAATGAAAAAGATCAATGCGGCCGGCAAGACCATCACTCTTAAAGTCCGCTATGATGATTTTGACACCATCACCCGTAGTTATTCTTTGCCACATTTCACCAACCGATATCGGGATATCATGGATGTGGTGCGTAAGCTTTTAGAAGAAACCGAAGTTGGAAACCGCCCGGTGAGATTGCTTGGAATTACGTTGTCTAATCTAAATTTGAATGAAGAAACAGTTTGGGAGCAGCTTGAATTTTCTTTTTAGTGTTCATGTGTTTCCGTGTTATTGTGTTAACGTGCTAATGAGTTTATTAAATCACTTTAGCACGTTAACACCGGAACACATTCACACGGAAGCACTTTCCACACTATCATTTTACCTAGATTATCGTGAATTTCCCCGCATACCATTCAACAATAAGAAATTGATAGAATATGAGTGACGGTTACGGATTATTAAAAGGAAAAAAAGGAATTATTTTTGGCGCACTGGATGATCGCAGCATCGCCTGGAGAATTGCACTGGCCTGTAAACGCGAGGGAGCCGATTTTGTGCTCTCCAACGCTCCGGTAGCATTACGACTTGGCGCTTTGGATGCATTAGGGGAAGAAACCGGCGCCCCCATTATCCCATGTGATGTTACAAAAGACGATGAGATCGAAGAGCTGATGACTCAAACCAAAGAGCATTTGGGCGGAGTTGATTTCATTCTTCATGCCATTGGGATGTCGCCCAACGTGCGGAAGAAGAAGGAATACACCGACCTGAATTATAACTGGCTGCAGCAAACCCTGGATATTTCTGCTATCTCTCTGCACCGCGTTCTTAACCATGCGGATAAAATGAATATGCTGAATGACGGCGGAAGCGTCGTGGCTCTTTCCTACATAGGAGCGCAACGAATTTTCTCCAAATATTCGGATATGAATGATGCAAAAGCACTGCTGGAAAGCATCGCCAGAAACTATGGAAGTCGATTGGCCAAACGAGGTATTCGAGTGAATACCGTTTCTCAGGCACCGACCAAAACTTCGGCCGGAACGGGCATCAAAGGGTTTGACGGAATGTACACTTTTGCAGATATGATCGCACCGATGGGGAACCCTTCTGCGGACGAATGTGCCGATTATTGCGTGACTTTATTTTCTGACCTCACCCGAAAAGTGACGATGCAGAACCTGTTCCACGACGGAGGGTTTGTGAATTCCGGTATTTCAGAGGAAATGATTAACGACCTTGCTAAAGTTTACGGCGACAAAGACGACGAATAATATATGCCTGATATAATCCTCGGTATTGACCCCGGCTCCCGAAACACCGGCTATGCCCTGTTGACGGAAGAAAACGGAAAGCTGATCGCTTTACGGTGTGATGTAATTCGTATGGCCGATATCGATGATCATGCCGAGCGATTGCAGGTTATTTTTAATAAGATCTCCGCTATCATCCGCTCTGACAAACCCACTTCCTGTGCAGTTGAAACTCCCGTTTATGGGGTTGACCCCATGGCCATGCTGAAATTGGGGCGGGCACAGGCTGCTGCCATGCTGGCCATTACCAATAACGGCCTTCCGGCTGTGGAGTATTTCCCAAAGGTGGTAAAGAAATCCATTACCGGCAATGGAAATGCCAGTAAAGAGCAGGTCGCTTTTATGCTGAATAAAATGGTGAAGTTGCCGGATGAGAAGTTATCTAATGATGCAACAGACGCCCTGGCCGTTGCATGGTGTCATTTAATGAAAGGAAAAGGAATTCCCGGTTCTTCCAAAAAGAAAACGCACCAAAATAACGCCAAAGGTGGCTGGGCCGGTTTTGTGGCAGACAATCCCGAGCGGGTGATTAAGTGAGAGTTGAACCTTGATGGAGTTAGCTTTGGAATATTGAATCTACGCTCAGTTTTTGAATTTTAATTTATACCGTAGGGACGAATCGCATTCGCCCTGTGGTTGAATCAATTTTGGGCATATGTTATACGGCCCCTGCATTCTATTAACAAAGGGTCTTATGAAGTATAGCATGTTATGATTCTTTGTAACATATTGCTATACAATGGTTAACAAGTATTATAAGCGTTCCCCCGAAGTCTCGGGGCTGAGTCCAAATTTAGGCATCTTATTAAGTGCTTTGCGTTGGATTTAACCGCTACAGAAACCGCCCAGTTGAGTTCGGTTTCTCTGCGATCGCTTACGGTGATCTTTGATAAATTGAGAGTTAAAATTGCTCGATGGTGTTTGCAGGAGGCCCCCTTCTCTGGAACCATTGAAGTCGATGAATCCTATTTTGGCCCGCGAC
>Ga0189284_100378_pt1 | contig 25101 bp, 21 predicted proteins | sample N32C7minimetaG_FD_130314 | JGI IMG/M metagenome (GOLD analysis project Ga0189284, IMG submission 130314) | Marine microbial communities from the Costa Rica Dome - N32 C7 mini metaG | ecosystem: Environmental > Aquatic > Marine > Oceanic > Photic zone | place: Costa Rica: the Eastern Pacific...
CTCGAAGATCTGGATTTCGCCCTGCGCTGCTCAAAGCACTACAAGGATGTGTGCGAGCGACTGAACATCCCTCTCGTCTTTAAGGCCTCCTACGACAAGGCCAACCGCTCATCGATTCACTCCTTCCGCGGCCCCGGCCTGAAACATGGATTGGAGATCCTTCAGGCGGTCAAAGACACCCATGGCATCCCGGTGATCACGGATGTCCACAGCCCTGAGGAGGCAGCTGCCGCTGCCAAGGTGGCCGACATCATTCAGCTGCCTGCCTTCCTCGCCCGTCAGACCGATCTGGTTCGCGCCATGGCTGAAACAGGGGCTGTGATCAACATCAAGAAGCCGCAGTTCCTCAGCCCGGAGCAGATGCGCAACATCGTGGACAAATTCCGCGAATGCGGCAATGAACAGCTTTTGCTTTGCGAGCGAGGGACCAACTTTGGTTACGACAACCTCGTCGTCGACATGCTGGGCTTCGGCGTGATGAAACGCACCTGCGACGACCTGCCCTTGATCTTCGACGTAACCCATGCTCTGCAATGCAGAGATCCAGGTGGTGCTGCCTCAGGCGGACGCCGCACGCAAGTTGTTGACCTGGCCCGCTCAGGCATGGCGGTTGGTCTGGCTGGTTTGTTCTTGGAAGCCCACCCAGACCCAGTCAAAGCACGATGCGATGGCCCCAGCGCCCTACCACTCGATCAGCTGGAGCCATTTCTGACGCAGGTCAAAGCCATCGATGATCTGGTGAAAGGAATGCCAGACCTGCACATCAACTGATGCCTGTTGGCACGGGAGAACCTCTTGGCCTCTGACGCAACCTTTCTGCTCGGCGTTGGCGCCCAGAAAGCAGGAACCTCCTGGCTGCACGATCAACTGAACAGCAGGGAGGATGCTGATTTCGGTTTCCTGAAGGAATACCACGTTTTCGATGCTCTGGAGCTGGAGCACTTTTCCTCCTTCCGGCCCAAGAACCCCACACCATTGAAGTGGCGCACCTGGCGGAGGGCACGGTTTATGGAACAACCTGAGCGCTACTTCGACTACTTCGCATCACGGCTCAAGCCACCTCAGATCCGACTCACGGGGGACATCACTCCCTCTTACGCCGGGTTGAGCGCAGAGAGCTATCAGCGCATCCAGAAGGCCTTCGCGCAACGGGGCGTGCAAACGCGGGCGGTGTTCATCATGCGCGACCCAGTGGAACGGTTCTTGTCTCAGCAGCGCATGCAACTGCGCAAGCGGCGCTTGCTCACGCCCAAGCATGAAATCGAGCACCTGAACAAGGCCAGCCTCAAACTGCTCAAGCGTGACTCTCCTCGGAACGATTACCCCGCCACCCTCGATGCCCTGAAGGACGGGTTCGCTGCATCACATGTCTTCATCGGCTTGTACGAAACCCTGTTCACCGCAGACAACCACCGTGCGTTGTGCCGCTGTCTGAACATTGCGGAGCAGATCCCTGAACTGAGCCACCGGGTGAATGCCAGTCAGGCCACCACAGCTGTTCCAACGGAGGTGTTACGCCGTCTTGGCCAGCACTTCACCCCGTTGGTGACGGCGGTCCAGGAACGGTGTCCGGATCTCGGCGTTGAGCAGCACTGGGCCACCGCGATGACCTGGAGAGACGCCTAAGGCGACCCACCGCACAGCAGCCCGTCACAGCAAACCGTTGGAATACACAAGGCGGCGGTTCATGCGAGCCACGTTGGGCAAAAGCAAGCCGAGATGGGCAGCCGTGGGTGCCGGCGCTCCTAACCAAGCGCCGTCGTAGGCGATTGTTCGACTGCGCTCCGCATCAAAACGCACCCGATTGCCCGCAAGGATGTGGCTGCTGCTGTTCTGGCCGGGAGCCAGCATCGCCTCCTGAAAATCGATGGACAGCCAGGTGGAGAGCAACTCCAAACTGCGCTGGGGTTGAAGCGCAAATTCCTCATACCCCAGATGAAACACCGGGTAAGGAGACTGCCGGAAAGACCGTTCGAACTTGGCGTTGACACGCCACCAACGCGCCAGCTGACGCATGGCAGGCCAACGCAGATCGGACTTGCGGCCGGCCCTGGCGCGGGAATGCACCCAGGAACGCACATCGCGCACGAGATGGATGATCCGGATGTCAAACATCGCCTCGGGCAACCGCGTCAACTCCAGATCGTCCTGGTACGAATCCACATGCCAGACGGCCCCGCCGTCGTGGGGGGAACCCTTCAGCAGCCGCAGCACTTTCTCCTGCATCGGCATTTGGTCGTGCAGGCGAAGCCACTCAAGCTGAGGGCCCCAGATGGGGCACTCCGCCGCAACGACCCCACAGGTGCAACGTCGCTCAAACCGATGGGCACCACGAAGTTGGCTGGGCCCACGATGCTCATCCCCCGGCTTTGGCGTCGCCAGAATTCGTGCCGCTTCACCCAGGCCGATGATCTGTGGATGCGCCCCAAGGGCCAGATCCAGCATGGTTGTACCGCTGTGGCCGAGCCCCCGGATCAGCAGCAACTTCAGACGTTTGCTGCTCATGCTCTGTGCTCCACCAGATCGTTGAGCAGCATGGTGATCTGATCCACGTGGTGCTTCACGGTGAATCGTGCCTGGGTCCGACGTTGACCGGCAGCCCCCCAAGCAGCGGCAAGTCTCGGACGATCAGCCAGCAAGGCCATGGCCTCCGCCATCCCCCAACGGTCGCCTTCCTCCACCAGCCTTCCGGTCTGTTGATCCACAACCACATCTGGAATCCCGCCATGACGGGTCGCCACAACGGGCAGACCACAAAGCTGGGCTTCCATCACGGAGACAGGGCATCCCTCCTCATCACCATCTTCCGCTGTGCGGGAATGCTGCACAAACACCCGTGCACGCCTCATCTCCTGCACCACTGCATCCGGCGAAAGCACGCCTGGGAACTGAACAAGATGCTCAAGTCCCAGCTGGTGAGCCCTGTCCTGCACGACGGAAAGGAGAGGTCCATCACCCACCATCACCAGGCTGCAGGCATCAGCATGGTCCGTCAGGCCTTGCAGGAGAGCAAAAGCCTCCAGGGTGTCCAGCGGGCCTTTTTTGGCCACAAAGCGTCCCACCGCCAGAAACCGCGGAGGCATGGATGCGGGAGTGGCTCCCTGAAACCGCTGCTCATCGGCACCGGATGGACTGATCACGAGCTGTGCCGGCTGGGCGCCGAGGGAGATCAATCGGCTCCGCATCGTTTGGTTCTTGACGATCACAGCCGAGGTGAGCTGAAACAAACGGCGGTAGCGCGGCTCGAGGCGCTTCAGGTAGCGCTCCGCTGAGGCATCAGCGCCGCGAAAGTGAACCGCCAAGGGAACTCCCAGACGAGCCAGCTCCATCACCCTGACGGCATGGAAACCGAACTCCACCATCACCACATCCGGCCGGTGGCGTTTCACCAAAAGCATGGCCACGATTGAAGTGGGAAGTGTGGCCAGCCGAAGCCAGCCCAAGCGGGTGCAGACTTTGCTGGTCAGCACCGCCAGGCCATAGAGCGCTTTGAGGGGCTCGCGCCAAGGCATCTCATCCCCGAAACAGGCCTCCACCGCAAAGGGCAAGCGGGCCAGATTGGCGCGCACAAAGGTTTCCGTCCGCGCCCGCCGGGTCGGGGCCAATACCAGGACACGAGCGGTCATGACAACGCCAGGATCGACCGCCAGAGCGGTTCCAACTGGGGCCAATCCAACGCAACAATCCGTGCCTTGGCCGCTGCCCCCATCCGCCGGCAACGGTCTGGATCCGAAACCAGCGCCTGCATGGCTTCCGCTAGAGAGGCAGGATCATCGCTTGGAACGACCAATCCACTGATCCCGGGCTCAACCACCTCCAGAGGGCCAGGGGATGCGTCCGTCACGATCACAGCCAGACCGGCAGCCATGGCCTCCAGCAGAGCATTGGGCATGCCTTCAAAACGGGAGGGGAGCACAAACACGGCAGCTTCCGCCAGGAACTGATCTGGATCTGAGCGAAAGCCCAGGAAGCGCAGCCGACTGGAGACCCCCAGATCCTTGGCCTGTTGCTGCAACGCCTCACGCTCGGGCCCATCACCCACCAGGTTGACGGGCCATGCAGCTGCGGATCCGCTCAGCTTCGGCAGAGCAGCGACCAAGACATCCAGGCCTTTCTGGGGCACCAACCTGGCAACACTGATGAAGCCAGAGGCCCGCGATTGATCTCCGCGAGCCGCAGCCTTGGAGGCGCCAGGCAACGGATTGGGCAGAAGGGCCAACCGCTCCCAAGCCCCCATGGAGTCCAAAGCCGAGAGAACGCCGGCTGTGTTGGCGGTCACCACATCGGCCCGGCGATAGGCAAGCGGCCGCAGGCGCTGCCACACCTCCGGCAGGAGCTGAAGCGAGGGGTCGTTGCGCTCCGACACAACAAGGTGAATCGGCAAGTCCCAAGCGGCACAACAACAGGTGATGTTGGTGCGGGTCAGCAGAGCCAAAACCCGATGGGGCCGCTGACGACGGAACTCCCGGCGTAACTGGCGCAAACGCAAGCCAGCCGTCGCCTCAGTACCGACATGAAAGAGCCTCATGGCGAGCCCCAGCCCCTGGGGACGGACGCAGGTTTGAAACCAACCCTCGAACCAGCGCAACTGCAGCTGGAAGAACAGGCGGATGAGCTTGTCAAGCTGCGCCAGGGCGAAACGACCAGCGCGGGCCCACCAGGAGCGATGGGTCGGCGCCCCCAGTTCGAGCCAAGGAATCCCGTCGGGAAGGGTATGGGCCACAGGATGCCCCGGGATCAGCGTCACCAGCTTCACCTTCAAGCCCTGCGCCGCAAAATGACGGGCGGCAATCAAGGCCACTTTCTGAGCGCCCCCCGCTCCGAGATGTGGCAACACCAGCCAGAGATCATCACGGCCTGCAGCCGACACTGATTCAGTCATCACCAACCAGCTGCAACACGCCGTGCATGAAACACCGGCGCAGGCGTCCCTCTGAAAAGCGTTGCCGCACCTCCAGAGCCGCATCCCCTAAGCGCCGGCGTTGGCCTGAGTCCTCCAGCAGCTCCGACACCAGCTCAGCCCAGGTCTCCGGGGTGGCATCGTTCGCCAACAAACGACCATCAACACCATCGCGGATCAACTCGGCTGGACCCTGGGGGCAGTTGGAAGAGACGCAACAACAGCCGCTGGCCATGGCTTCGAGCAGCACGTTGGGAAAACCCTCGTAGCGAGAGGAGAGCAGGAACAGATCGGCCCGCTCGTACCAATCCTGCACATTGCCCACCCGCCCGGGGAAGTGCAAGCGGTGGGATGCCTGCGGCAGCAATCGGCGCAACTGAGCCTGTTGGTCAACACCGTGATATTGCCCCTGATCGAGGCCAAGGATCACCAGATGCACGGCGGGATACCGCTGCGCCAACAGGCCAAACATGGCAACCAAACGGTCAAAGCCCTTCTGATGGGATTTGGTTCCCACAGCCAGGAGCACCTGCTGGTCAGCTCCGACATTCCGGCGGAGCAACCAAGCGATGGGGTCGGGATCGGGCGCAAACCGGGGCAAAGGCCAGGCCACGGGGTTGGGCAGACAAAGTTGGGGACGCGCCTTCAAATGCTGGGCCAGCCAGCGACCCGTGGCTTCGGTTTGCACAAGATGCAGCTGGGCCCATGGGTAAGTGAGCCGCCGCAGCACCCGCCACGGCCAGCTCGGCCGCTTCAAAGGAGGGAAGTTCCGTTCCGAGACGATGCATGGACAGGCCATGCCCCGCACCGCCAGCAGCAGCTTGATCGCCGGCAGGGTGGTCATGCCGAGAACCAGATCAGGTTGATGGCGCCGCAACCATGCGCGCAACCGCAGCACGCGAAGGGGAAAACCCAGCGGCCCGAAGCGTCTTAACCAGATCGGATCTCCGGGTTCGAGAGCCCGTTGAACACCTGCCGGGACGGGATAAAAATCGCGGGACGCACCATGGCGGGTGAGCACCGTGGCCTGCCAGCCGGCTTCCACAAGCCAACGTGAAAGCAGAAGGGTGACGCGCTCGGCTCCACCGGTTTTGAGGGAATCGATGTAAAGCACGACCCTTCGGGTCATGGCGTACTCGACGTTGCAGGGTGAGGCTTAAGAAAGCCCTCGAAACAAGGCAACACTCCCGGCAACCGCTCGGCCCGCCAAGACTCGTTAACGATCTTGGCGCGGAACAGCAACAGCATCAAATCTTCAGTGGCCCTGCGCCTTGCGGCCTCGTCGGCGAGAGCGGGGTCCATCAGTGCGACACGCTCCATCACCTGAACGGCGAAGCCACGGTGGTCTTCCTGCACCTCGCGATCATCATGCTCCGGTCGATGGGCATGATCATGAACGGCTTGCAACGCCTGCCTCGCCTGCCAGTAGAGCGCGACATCTGCTGAAGCCCAGGCCTCAACAGCATTGATCGCCAGCACGCGCATCAGATTCCGTGTGAGCCGGAAGGAGGTATCGGTTTCGATCGTGGTGAGATCGAGGCGTGCACAGAACTGCAGCGCACGCCGCCCAAGGCGAGCGGCACCAGAGCGATCCGCCAGGGTGAGATGAAGCCGCAGCGAGGTGGCGTAACAGGAGATCAGCAACTTGGCGCGGTTGAAGCGATTCCCCTGGCGACACAACGGTGTGTTGGGATCGTTTTCCAGACCTGTTGCCACTTCGTCCAACGCTGCGAGCGAAGCACACATCAGCTCGGGGTTCTTGGCTTCAGCAGCGCGGTAAGCACAAACGACCCTGCAGTAGGCGCGGTAGCTGAGGGGCAGGCGGGTGCTGGAACCCAGGGTCTCAAACAAAGCGATCTGCTCCTCCAGCACCTTGGGCCTGGCGCCACGGCGGAACAACAGGTGTTGAAGGTGATCGGTGCGGCCGAGCTCCAACCAGGAGCGCTCCATCAGCGCCAAGGCCTCGGCATACAGCCCTTTCTGGATGAGGCGGGGAATCTGTGCATCAAGCACCTGCGGCTCAATCGGATGGTGCCCATCAATCCAGCCCAACAGCTGACGTCCGACTTCACTGCGCCCACACCGGTTGCGCAACCGCACCGAGCGAAACAGGGCCGGCATCAACAGCCGCTGCAATGGCCAGGTTCGGGTTTGGGCCCGCAGCATCGACCGGCCACTTGAAGCCGCATCCAACAATCCCTCCCGCTGCAGGTCAGCAAGCATCTTGCGGGTGCGGCTTTCATAGGTGTGTTCAGCGGCCAGCGCCAAGCGCTGCTGCAGAGGTGGGCCATCACCGGCCAATGCCATCGCGATGGCGGCTTCGAATGCCTCCGCATCCGGAGGGCAAAGCAACGCTCCAGAGACGTAGGGGCGCAACGCCGGAATTCGGGTGGCCACCACGGGTCGCCCGGCTGCCAGGTATTCGAAGAATTTCATCGGAAACATGTGCTGCGTGTAGGTGTTCTCCTGCAGTGGCAGCAGAGCCACATCGGCGTAAGCGAGCCATGCCGGCAAATCGGCATAGGGTTGCAAACCCATGAGGTGCACATTGGGCAAAGCCTTAAGGGCAGTAATGCGTGTGTCCGGATCGGCCTCTCCAACAGGGCCCAGCAAAACGAACGACCACTCCGAACGTTGATGGGCCAAGGCCGTCAGCATGGGTAAATCAAGCTTGTAGGCATCGATAGCTCCGACAAACATCAGGCGAGGCTTGGGGATGCCAGCCAGATGCTTCGGGGCGTGGGGCGCATCCAGGGCGGCGGCGAAATGGCTCTGATCGGCAACGTTGCCGTAGTGGTATGTGCAGGCATTCAGTTGCATCAACGACGCCTGAAGATCAGGAGACGTGGTGAACACCACATTCACCGTGCGACACAGCTGGCGCTCACTGTCAGCAATCAAGGTCGCGGGCATGCCTGGCTGGGCATGAATGCGATCAACGCAGTGGTAAACGGCAGCGGAGAACATCGACGACGTCGAAGCTGCAGCACGTCGTTTGAGGTTGAGATAACGACCGGTCAGCGGGTTGTAAGTCCACAACAGTGGCGAGCGAAAACGCAGACGCCGGAGCACCCAGGCCAGAGCGGCGCTGAACAGCACCCGGTTGATCCGCATCAACACCCCGCGTGTCCCACCGGGAATCACCATCGGTGACCAGATCCACAAGCCCGGCTCGACCTGGCGGGGCGGGCTGAACATCCGCCTCAGTCGCTTGGCGATCCGCTGCCGGTCCTGACGATCAGCACGCGGGGGACGCAACCCAAGAGACTCGATGTACAGCACGCGGTGGCCAGCCCGATGCAGGGAAAGCGCGGTGTGCTGCTTGTTCGTCCACAGGCGGTGGTCCCAATCCGCCGTTGCCAAGACAACGAAATCAGCCATCGGTGGTCAGGTTGATTCCAATCGATTCATTTCACGGAAACTGTCTGAAATTTTGACCAAATCTTCGAAACTGCCGGACGCCTTGATGCGGCCATCACTCACTTCAAACACCTGATCACATTTACGAACCGTCGACAAGCGATGGGCAATCACAATCGTGGTGCAACGGCGACCAATGATGTCGAGGGCCTGCATCACTTCATGCTCCGTTTTGTTGTCTAACGCGCTTGTCGCCTCATCCAAAATCAAGACGCTTGCCTTTCGATAAAAAGCACGAGCCAAGGAGAGTCTTTGACGCTGTCCTCCGGACAACTTCACACCATTTTCACCAATCATCGTGTAAAGCCCATAAGGCATCTGGCTCACAACGTCATCAAATTGAGCTGCAGCCAGCGCATTCCAAACCTCATCATCGTCAATGGCGTCACCGGACTGACCGAAGGCGATATTTTCGCGAACACTGGTATCCAACAAACGGATGTCCTGCGGGACCAATGCACAATTGGCCTGCCAGGCAGGCATCTCCTCCGCAGTCAGAGGAATCCCATCGAGACAAAGCTCACCAGAACTTGGGGTGTAGAGGCCAAGAATGATGTGGGCTAAAGTTGTTTTGCCACTGCCCGTGCGGCCCACCAGCGCAATACGCGAACCAACAGGAATGGAAAGATTGATCCCCTCAAGCACAGGCTGATCACGGCCGGCGTAGGTGAAACCGACGTTGTCAAGCTGAATCAGACGACGGGGGGACACACCACTGGGGGAGGGGACACCCGGGCTTTGCAAGGTGAGACGTTCCGGCTTCAGTTGAAGCAGATCGAGAGCATCCTTGATCTCCGGCAAGCCACCACGCAACTTATTCACGCTGCGGAACATAGACTGAAGCGGACCAGAAATCCGGAGCAGCGTTACAAGAATCACTGAAATGAGAGGCAAGCTCTCGCGAACACTTTCCATGTCCCCAGCCATCAGCGAAGGCCCTACACCAATGGCGAAGAGAACGGTGACAGCAACTGGTTCGATCACATAACGCGGAACATCAGGAAGCAGTCGGGTCAGACGGTCATACCGCTTTGCGATCACCCCATCGCGGGAAAAACGAGACGTGAAATATTGATCTGCTGAATAAAGCTGGACATCCCGCATCGAGCGAAGGGATTCCATGAGGATCATGTTAATTCGCCTGGTGTAGCGAACCCGCTGCTTGGTTCCCAAACGCAAATAAGGCGTGATCAAACGTGACGACACCACATAGGCCATCAACATCAAGGCAAACATCAACAAGGCTTTCCAGCCAAGAATAATGTTGACGCCCACAAGCAAAACAACAACAGACAACAAGTTGCCAGCAATAGTGATCAGAGGACTGATTACTGCTGTGGAGATACGATTCAAAACTCGGTTGAAACTTTCCGAGAGATTTGCTGTTCGATTTTCTGTAAAAAAGGCATAGCGCTGCCGCATCAAATTGGCATACACCCTGTTCACCAAATCGTTCCAAATTTCCGCGCTGAGCATGCTCTGCATCAGCGAAACACCAAAACGAATGATGGAGGTGAACCAAAATGCGGCGATCAGCAGACCAATCAGCCAACCCGCCTGATCCAGCAACGACCCACCAAACACGCGAATCCCTGGGATCTGATCCTGCAGCTTCACGCCCGCAAGCAAACCAACCATGCGAGCCATCAGGCCCACCAACAACATGTCGAGCAAGCCTTGAAGGAAGGAGGCCACAAGAACCACCCCCATCAGCCGCAGACGCCGCCGTGGCAAATGATTCAACAGAACCGCAAGATCACTGAGGGTTCTGCTCTGCATCAACATCTCTCAATGGCCAGAACTTTCGTCTGAATCAAGTTCTGACAGTGCCTCAAAGAACTTAAGTCGGGGTCGCGGGGGATGGTTTTATCCCTTCGGCCAGCCGGGCAACCGATTGACCACTCGCTGCAGCCGAGAAAGCAGCTGCTGCAGACGTAACCGCCACGTGGGAAGACTGCTCAAGGATGGCCCCGACGAAGCCTCAAAAGCATCTAGATGAACGAAGGCATCCCGCCAGCGTTGCAACAGCGAAGCTTCTGAACACTCCTGCAGCAGCACCTCCAAGCGATCGCCGGCGGGCCTCCAGTGCTGAGGAGAGGCAACAGCAGCCTTGATCCGCTCTAGATCGAAATCAAGCCGCCCACAACCGATCTGATGCACGGTGTGCCCAGGGTCGCCGTAGTCCGCCAGGGCGTGATTCAGGCTGCTGAACACAACGCATCCACAGGCCAACGCTTCAAGCGGCGGCAATCCAAAGCCCTCGGTCACGCCGCGGCCGCGCCAGTACTCCGCTGAGTCGTAGAGGTACACGGTGGAGCAATTGAACAGACCCACGAGGTCATCCACCCAGCCGGTCTGCACCTCCACCACAAGACCCGCCTGTTGCAACGCCGGCACCAGTTGCTTCAGCACATAGGGGCTGCTCTTACGGGCCTGCACCAGCACATCGATCGGTCGATGCTGGCCTATCGAACGGTCGCCACGGTCGAGCCAGGCCTGGCCCAGGGCATTCGGAACCAGGAGCAGCGGATTGCGGGGAGCTTTGTTGCCCCAATAGCCCAAGGTGTTGCGGCTGACGGCCAACACCGGTACACCTGGCGGCAAGTCGAAGCCGTACTCGCTGCTGTGGGCGTGGTATATAACCCGACGGCCTTTGAGCCGTTGGATCAAACCGGGTACATTAAAGCCCCAGCTGACCACCCAGAGAACCTTGGGATCCGGGGGCTGCAGGCGAAGGCAATCGTCCAGGTACGGATGGTCGGGTGAGCGTTCGCGGTAGGTGACCAGTTCCGTCGGGCACAGACTTTCCACCAGTCGGGCGGTCTGTTGTTCGACGCTGAGTCCGCCACCCCGGAACCTGGCACTGGTGCCGGGAACCAGAAAGCGGACAAGCGCAGGGGCCAATGACTTAGACAGCGAATCAGGCCGCAACAGCCTCCGTGCTGCCGGCCCGCTGACGGCGGGTGAGGAAACCAAACAGCACCTTGCCAATGGCGGCGACCAGGTTTCCCTCCAGCTCCTTGAACATGTTCATGTTCAGGTGGAAGGCATGATTGGCCTCTTCAACGATGCGATCGGCCATGGCCTGATCGATCGGCAGCGTGTCCATGGCCGAGCGATAGGTCGTCTTGAACGCTTTCTCATCGGCGATGTCATCGAAGACGTAGAAGCGCAGGCCCGCATCACCCTCCATGTTCATCGCCTTCTGGGCAATGTTCTTGAGGATCTGGCCACCGGAGAGATCGCCGAGGTAACGGGTGTAGTGGTGACCCACCAATAGCTCGGGTGACTCCTGGGCCACGGCATGAATGCGCTCCACGTAGGCCGCCGCCGAGGGGGAGGGCTGGATGTCGTCCTTCCAGCTGTCGCCGAAGTAATAGGTGAGGTCTTGCTCGAGTGCCTCACGACGGTTCAGCTGGGTCATGGCAACAGGACCCACCACCGGATGATCGGTCAGCTTGCCGATCTCCTCCTCCATGGCGGAGTAGACGAAATACAGATCAGCCACCAGCTTGCGGTAGCTGGCCTTATCAACGACTCCCTTCAGAAAGCAGCTCACGAAGCCGGTGTTCTCGGCCATGGTGTGCGACTTTTTCGTGCCTTCCCGGAGCTGGGCAGCAAGGGCGACAGACATGGTTACTTGTGATTGGACCGATAGAGGGACCCTATAAGCAGTCCACGCAAGGGTGGTCACGAGCGTTGCGAAGGGTTACGCCGCTGTATCGGACGAAGCATTCCGATCAAACAGTTCGAACAACTCGCGACAGATCTGCTGGAGCTGCTTCACCTGCTGCTGCTGAGGCAGGTGGGGACCTTCCGGCAACCATTCACCAACCGTGGCGAGGCGCCAGCGTTCGCCGTCATAGGTCATGCCCCGCATCAACACCCCCAGGAGGCGCAGCTGGTCGTCACCCCGCTCCGCGCTGATCCGCAACTGCATCAGCAAACTGCGGCATTCCAGGCGTGGACTCCAGCCAGGGAAATGAAAGGAGAGGTCGAGTGATTCCGTTTCACTCCACTGTCGGGTCTGCGGGTCGTCCCGCCAGGGGCTGAGGTTGGCCTGAGCAACCGGAAACTGACGGCGAACAAGGGTGATGGTGGACGCCAGTGCTCGCATCCGGGCCACGCTGTGTACCGACTCGCCCGCGTTCACTGCAACCTCCTGATTCCGCACAGTGTGCAGGGAGAAGCAAGAGGTCGCCGTTACGGTTGCGCGAGGTTCACGAAACCATGACGCAACCGCTGCATATCGGCTTGCTGGGCGCCATGCCGGAGGAGATCGGCTCGGATCTCAGCCACCTCAAGGATCTGAGCTGCAGCGACCACGGCGACCTGAGAATCCACAGGGGATCGTGGAACGACACGGTGCGCCTCAGCCTGGCCTGGAGCGGCTGGGGCAAGGTGAGCGCTGCACGGGCCGCCACACGCCTGCTCGCGAGTGATCCCAGCATCGATCTGCTGGTGTTCACCGGCGTTGCCGGGGCTGCGGATCCAACCCTGCGTCAATGGGATGTGGTGTTGGCCGATGCCGTGGTGCAGCACGACATGGATGCCCGACCCCTGTTTCCACGCTTCACGCTGCCAGCACTGAAGCAGGACCGGCTCCAACCGCAGCCGGCTTGGTTCAAATGGGCCAAGACCGCTCTGCTGGAGGCCCATAGCGCAGGCGATCTGGACGGATTTGCTCGGCCCAGCAGCGGTCTGATCGCCACAGGAGATCGTTTCATCGGCGATCCAGCGGTGCTGCAAGCGCTGCGGGATGCCCTGCCCGACCTGCGGGCCGTTGAGATGGAAGGCGCCGCCGTCGCACAGGTGGCCGAGCAGGAGGGCGTCCCCTGGCTGGTGCTGCGAGTGATTTCCGATGGTGCCGATGAGACGGCGGCCCAGAGCTTTGAAGACTTCGTCAAACGCTACGACCAAAAGGCCTGGCGGCTGATTGAGGCCCTGCTGCAGCGCTGCAACAACACGCCCCCACAGTGCGCATGATGCCTCTGCTGAACCGCCTGCTGCGCTACGGCCTGGTGGGGGGCGCGGCCGCAGCCGTTCACATCATCGTGCTGCTGCTGCTGGGCCCGTGGATGAGCCTGAGCCTGGCCAACCCCATCGCCTTCCTGGCCGCCTCCATGGCGGGGTATCTCGGCCATGCCCTGCTGACGTTCCGGGAGGAGACGGGGGGGCGCCAGTTCGCCCGTCGCTGGCTGCTGCTGCAGTACGCGGTCAACCTCAGTGTGTGCGCACTCCTACCGCTGCTCCAGGCCCCGACCCTGGTGCTGGTATTCACACCCACGCTGCTGAATGCCGTGATCTGGAGCCGAGCGGCCCGCTTCAGCGCCAAGGCCCGTGAGCATCAGAACGGCCAACCCCCTCTGCTTCACGCCGATGATCTCGGCCTGGCGGAGGGCGTGGATGCAGCCATCCTCAATCTGGCCCAAAGCGGGCGGCTTCAGGGGGCCAGTCTTCTGGTGAATGGTCCCAGCGCGACCGCCGCCGTTGAGGCGTGGCGAGACCTTGCCGACCCACCACCGCTCAGCCTGCATGTCTGTCTCACTGAGGGGCATGGCCTGCCCGACAGCCCGGATCTTCCGACCGGATTCGGACGCTTGCTGCTGGCTTCGCTCCTGCCCTGGCAGCGACAACGGATCGCCCCTCAGTTGCGCGCTGTTTTGCTGCAGCAGATCAGCCGCTACCGCCAGCTCACAGGACTGCAGCACATCCGCCTCGATGGCCACCAGCACATTCACCTCGTGCCCCTGGTGCTGGATGCGGTGCTGGATCTGTCCCGTTCCGAATCGATCACCTGGGTGCGCACGACGCGGGAATCCCTGCCGGAAGGTCTGTCGCTCCGGCTTTGGTGGCGCAGTCTGCAGACAGGCGGTCTGATCAAGTGGCTGGTTCTGCAGCTGCTGAGCGGGCTGGCGGTTCCCCGTCTGCACAGGGCTGGACTTCAGACCAACCGACGCTTCGCCGGGGTGTTGTTCAGTGGATCGATGTTCGGAACAGCGTTCCGCCGCAGCTGGGAAACGGCTTACAAATCCATCGCCGTTGATCGTGCCTCACAGTCTGTTGTGCTCATCCACCCAGGGCTGCCCAATGCTGTGTCAGGCATGAATCAAAAGGCTTTTCAGCAGTCGGTGGCCTTTTTCAATTCGACCAACCGCCAAAAGGAGTGGGCTTCAGCGCAGAAACTCTGAGCCCTGATGCACGGCCCTGACGAAATAGTGCGGCCGCCGTTTCACATCGATGTAGATCCGACCGATGTATTCGCCCAGAACGCCAATGCCGATCAGCTGAATTCCCCCCAGAAACAGAACCGCCACGATCAGTGAGGCGTAGCCCGGCAGGTCGACACCAAAGGCCAGGGTGCGCAGCACGATCAGGGCGGCATAGACAAAACTCAGGAACGAAATCAGCACACCGATCACACCCCAAACCTTCAGAGGCTTCACCGTGAACGAAAAGATGCCATCCAGGGCATAGCGCCAGAGCTTGAGGGAGCTCCAGGACGTACTGCCTCCAACGCGGGCCACCCGGCTGTAAGCGATCTCCTCGCTGCGGTAGCCGGTCCAAGGCATCAGCCCCTTGGAAAAACGGGTGGCCTCACGCAACTGGGTCACCGCCTCCACCACCGGCGCACTCAACAGGCGGAAATCGCCGGCGCCCTCCTGCAACTGAATCGAATCCACCAGGCGGTTGAACACCCGGTAGAACCAGGAGGCCGTGGCCACCTTCACCAGCCCTTCGGCATCGCGGTCATCCCGCACCGCGGTGACTACCTCAGCGCCGTTGCGCCAGGCATGCACCATCGCCGGAATCCGCTCCGGCGGATGCTGCAGATCGGAATCAATCAGCACCGCAGCAGCACAACGGCCATTGGCATAGTCCAGCCCCGCCAGCATCGCCGCCTCCTTGCCGAAGTTGCGGGTGAGTTCCAACAGGGTGACGGCCTGGTCGGCATGGCTCTGCTGCCAGGCACGGATTACCGCCACCGTGGCATCGGATGATCCATCATCAATGAGCAGCAGATGGTCCACATCCGGCAAGGCCATGACCCGCTCTAAGAAGACGCTGATTACCTCTGCTTCGTTGAAGCAGGCCGCCACCACCCACACCTGCTCGCTGGCCATCAATGCGCGGTCTGCACTGTTTGAAACCGTAGGGCTCCCGGCTCAGTCATAGGCTCGGCCTGCTGACGCCCGACCAACCGCCATGGCCCAGTTCGAGAAGCTCACCGCCCCGAGCCAGGGCACACCGATCCGCTTCGAGAACGGTCAGCCCGTGGTGGCCGACAACCCGATCATTCCCTTCATCCGGGGCGATGGCACCGGCGTGGACATCTGGCCCGCAACCCAGAAGGTGCTGGATGCAGCCGTGGCACAGGCCTATGGCGGCAGCAAGAGCATCGAATGGTTCAAGGTCTACGCCGGCGATGAAGCTTGCGACCTCTATGGCACCTACCAGTACCTGCCGGAGGACACCCTCGAGGCGATCCGCACCTACGGCGTAGCCATCAAAGGCCCCCTCACCACACCCGTGGGCGGTGGCATCCGTTCGCTGAACGTGGCCCTGCGCCAGATCTTTGATCTATATTCCTGCGTGCGGCCCTGCCGCTATTACGAGGGCACCCCAAGCCCCCATAAGCGTCCCCAGGATCTGGACGTGATCGTTTACCGGGAGAACACCGAAGACATCTACATGGGGGTGGAATGGGAAGCCGATGACCCCGTTGGCCAGGAGCTGCGCAAGCACCTCAACGAGGTTGTGATCCCTGCCAACGGCAAACTGGGCAAGCGCCAGATCCCAGAGGGTTCAGGCATCGGCATCAAGCCGGTGAGCAAAGCCGGCAGCCAGCGCCACATCCGCAAGGCCATCCAGCACGCCCTGCGTCTTCAGGGCGACAAGCGCCACGTGACCCTGGTGCACAAGGGCAACATCATGAAGTTCACGGAAGGAGCCTTCCGCGACTGGGGCTATGAACTGGCCACCACCGAATTCCGCGATGTGTGCATCACCGAGCGGGAAAGCTGGATCCTCGGCAACCTCGAGAAGGATCCCAACCTGAGCGTGCAGGCCAACGCCCGCATGATCGAGCCTGGCTACGACAGCCTCACTCCAGAGAAGAAAGCCGACATCGACGCCGAAGTGCAGGCGGTGATCGACGCCATCGGCACCAGCCATGGTGGCGGCAAGCGGAAGGAGATGGTGCTGGTGGATGACCGCATCGCCGACAGCATTTTCCAGCAAATCCAAACCCGGCCCCAGGAGTATTCGATCCTCGCCACGTTGAACCTCAACGGCGATTACATCTCCGACGCAGCCGCCGCGATGGTCGGTGGCTTGGGCATGGCCCCCGGCGCCAACATCGGCGAGAACGCCGCCATCTTCGAAGCCACCCACGGCACCGCCCCGAAACACGCTGGCCTCGACCGGATCAACCCCGGTTCGGTGATCCTCAGCGGCGTGATGATGCTGGAGTTCCTCGGCTGGCAGGAGGCTGCTGATCTCGTGACCAAGGGCCTCAGTGCCGCCATTGCCGACAAGCAGGTCACCTACGACCTGGCCCGACTGATGGAGCCCCAGGTGGATCCGGTGAGCTGCAGCGGTTTCGCCGAAGCGATCATCCAGCGCTTCTGATCACCAGAGCTGCCATTCACGCCAGACTCAGGCGATGGCCTCTCCAACCCAGCTCCCCGGGCTTCCCGCAGGCGCAGCAGACCCCTGCGTGCACTGCGGCTTCTGCCTGCCCACCTGTGCCAGCTATCGCGTGCTGGCCAGTGAGATGGACTCACCCCGCGGCCGCATCCATGCGCTGCGGGCGATCGAAGCCGGTGACCTGGAGCTGGATGCCACGGTGGCGAGCCATTTCGACACCTGCCTGGGCTGTTACGCCTGTGTTTCCGCCTGTCCTTCGGGAGTCCGCTACGACCAGCTGATCGAAGCCACCCGGCCCAAGCTGAATCAGGCCAACCAGCGCAGCAGTTGGCAAACCAGCTTCCGCAAGCTGCTGCTGCAGGTGCTGCCCTACCCCCAGCGCCTGCGGGCCCTGCTGCAACCCCTAAGGGCCTACGCCGGCACACCACTGCAACAGCTTGCCCGCCGCTCCGGGCTCACACGCCTGTTAGGGCCCGAAATTGAAGCGATGGAGCAGCTGCTGCCACCCCTGGTGCCGGAAAGCTTCAGCGACCAACTGCCCCAGATCAACCCCGCCAGCGGGAAACGCCGCGGCCGCGTGGCGCTGTTGCTGGGCTGCGTGCAGCGCTGCTTCGATCCCAGCGTCAGCACCGCAACGGTGAAAGTGCTGCAGGCCAACGGATTTGAGGTGGTGATTCCGCCAGAGCAGGGCTGCTGCGGGGCGGTGAGCCATCACCAGGGAGAGCTGGAACTCACGCGCCAATTGGCAACGGATCTGATCCGGAGCATGAATGCCGTTGAGGGGGATCTGGATGCGGTGCTGGTGGCTGCTTCGGGCTGCGGCCACACGATGAAGGCCTACGGCGAGCTCCTGAACGGCAAGGCGGCCTTCCGCGCTCCGGTGTTGGATGTGCAGGAATTCCTGGCGGACCGCGGCCTTTTGGAGTCGTTCCGCGCCCAACTGCAACCACTTCCCGGCGTCGTGGCCATGCATGACGCCTGCCACATGATCCATGGCCAGGGCATCCAGGCCCAGCCCCGCCAGCTGCTGCGGGCCATCCCCAACGTTCAGCTGCGGGAAGCAACCGAGGCGGGGGTGTGCTGCGGCAGCGCCGGCATCTACAACCTGGTGCAGCCAGAGGAAGCCGCCGAACTGGGCCGAATCAAGGCCGACGACCTCAGCAGCACAGGCGCCGAACTGGTGGCCAGCGCCAACATCGGTTGCACCCTGCAGCTGCGGCGCCATCTGGGCGATCGGGCCCAGGTGCAGCATCCGATGGAACTGCTGGCCGCCTCAGCCGGCCTCCATCCGCTGCCAGGCGTCCCTCAACGTGCCAGCAACGCCGAGATTGCCGGGGAAGGTGAGGATCGGCAGTCCGCTGCAGGGCCCCGCTGACGGACGCACCAACGACAGACCCGGCAGCAGCTGCCCTTCCAGCTGCACCGACTCGAGGGCCAGCCCCCGTGCCAGCAGCGTCTGGGTGGTGATGCCACCTTTGCTGAGCAGATAGCCCAGATCAGGAGCCAGGGCTGACGCGAGTCGCCCCATCAACTCGCCCAGAGCGCAGGACAAGCGCCGGCCCTCCTGTTCGGAAGCACAACGCAGCTCACCGCGGCTGGTGAACAACACCGGCGTCAGACCTTGATCCAGCAGTGCCCGCAGCTGCTGCAACCAGACCCGCTCAAGATCCGCCAGCAACAGGTCGGGTGTCGGCCCCTCCAGCACCCGAGCGATGCGCGGCACCGACAGTTCAACCCCTTGGCAACCCGATTCCTGCAGCAACAGCTCCAGCTGCTGATCCGCCAAGGGCACGTGGGAGCCCACCATCACCAGGCCCGGCAGAGGCGTTCCATCGTCAGCCAACCGTCGCAACCCCGCTAAGCCCTTGGGATCAAGCGGCGGCGGGCCTGGATCCGCCAGGGCCTTCACCATGCTGGCGGCGGAACGGAACAGAAAGCGTTTCTGCCCTTGCAGGGCGCGCACCGCTGCGGCCAGAGCGGTGAGCTGCTCCTGCCGCTCGGCATCCACCACCACAGAGGCATTGCCCTGGAGCCCACGCAGACGATCAATCAACAGCGGCAGGCCTGCTGCGCAGGCGGCATCAAGCTCCCGGCCACAGATGCGCTGCACGGACGCCGCGGCAATGGACCCATCACTCTTCTCCTCCAACCAGCGGGCCAGATCACTGCTGGTGAAACCGAACAGCCGATCCTGAGCGAACGGCGTGGTGTGCACCGGTTCCCCGTGGAGGAGATGCACCCCGTTCACGGTGGTGCGGCCTCCTTCCAAGAACGCCGGAACATGGAACGTGGCATCAAAGGGCCCGAAGGACGCCTGCAAAACCTCAGGCTCCAGCACCCCATGGCCGCGCAAGGTCGAATCACCACGACTCACCAGCAGCACCTGATCACGGGCCAATCCCTCCCGCTGCAGCGCCTGATCCAAGGCCACCGCAATACCGCAGTTGCGTTCCGCGGCATCCGTGGGCATCAGCGCCCGGGTGTCAGCCAGCAGAAACAACAGAGGCGACGCATGACGCAGCCCCCGGCGCAGGGTGTCGACATCCCAGCGCAGCAGCAGCGGGCAGCTGTGCACCGTCTGCGAGCCGGTGGGATCGTCGTCAATGACCACAACCTTCATGGCACCATCGTGCCGTGAGCCATTCCCCCGCCAGCCGCAGTGCTCTGGTTGATCTGGTGCGCCAGTGGCACCAGAGCGGCACCCCCTGGAGTCCCAGTGGCCTGGGCACACGCCTGGACTGGGGTCCGCCGCTGGATCCCCGCCATGAGGTGCTCTCCTGCCGGCAGCTCAACCAGGTGATCGACCATGCCGTGGACGATCTGACCATCACGGTGGAAGCCGGCATGCCATTGCAGGACCTGCAGGATCTGCTGGCGGAGCAGGGGCAATGGCTGCCCATTGACTGGCCCCGAGCCGGCGCTGCCGGTAGCATCGGCGGCCTGGTGGCCCGTGGACTGGCGGGGGGACTGCGGCAGCGCCATCTGGGGGTGCGCGATCAGATCATTGGCATCGGCCTGTTGCGGGCGGATGGCGTCGAAGCCCACGCCGGTGGACGGGTGGTGAAAAACGTGGCGGGCTACGACCTGATGCGGCTGCTCTGCGGCAGCTGGGGAAGCCTGGCGCTGATCACCGAACTCACCCTGCGGCTGCAACCGCTGCGGCCCGCCCGGAGCGGCCTGCTTGTGGAAGGCGACCTGAAGGCCCAGGAGGCCTTTCGCAGCGAACTGCTGCGCTCCAGCCTGACGCCGGAACGCTGTGACTGGATCAACGGCGGCGATGGTGCCTGGCGGCTGCGGCTGGTGGTGAGCAGCGTCTCGGAGCAGGCGGTGAACGATCAGCTGAAGCAGCTCGAGGCGTTGGCGCTGAACCAACAGCTCAGCTCCGAACGCCAGGCATGTTCCGATGCCCTCACCACACCCTTCGATGCCAGCCCCTCTGCGCAGCTGGTGCGGCTGGTGCTACCGCCGGCCCAGTTGCACCGGTTGTTGCGGGATGAGGCGATGAGGGCCCTCAAACCATGGACCTGGGAGCTGGCCGCAGGAGCCGGCTGCGGTGATGGCTGGTGCGACGCGGCGACAGCGGATCACCAGCTGGAGGCGCTACGCCGCAGCGTGATCCGCCTCGGCGGCGAAATGACGCTGTTGAAACGCGCGGCCGAATCAACCGTGCCGGTCTGGCTTGACCGTCCTTCCCGACCGCTGATCGAAGCGGTGAAACGCCAGTTCGACCCCAAACAGCAGCTCAGCCGCGGCCGCCTGCCGGGGGTGAATCAGGAGACGCTGTAGCGACAGGCCAGGGTCTGGATTGCACCGGGCTCGAGCACCAGTTTTCGATCACCACTCACCAGGGCCTGGCGCGGACCGGTCCAGGGTTCCAGACAAACCATTGGCCGCGGGGGCTCAGTCCAAACCACGCTGAGGTCCAGCGGTGTCTGATGCTGCAGCTGCAGCGTCACGCCGGTGGCGTCGTCGATCAAGCTGACAGGACCCGCAGGCCGGCAGAGGAAATCCACCCCTTCGGACAGACGCTTGAGCTGATCGGCGGTGGCGGCCTCCGCCATCTCCAGATGGTTGAGGCAGCGTTCCGCCAGACCCGTGAGCCGGGTCTGGGCCAGATCGCTCACGTTGAAGTAGGGGTGCAAGCCGAAACTGAACGGCATGGCGGCATCACCGCAGTTGTGCACGGTGGTGGAGATCTCCAAGGCAGAGGCCACCGGGCGCAGCTCCATCTCCAAACGGAAGGGGAAGGGATAGGCCTTCAGCGTTTCGTCGCTGCTGGAGAGGCTGAGGCACACACCGCTCTGATCCTCCAGCAACTGAAGCTGCCAGGGAAGATCCCGGGCGAAGCCGTGCTGCTTGAGGGGATAGTCGACGCCATCCACAGGCAACACATCTCCTGGCAGATTGCCGCAGATCGGAAACAACACCGGAATGCCGCCGCGAATGCTTTTGCTGGGATCGGCGTAACGCTCTTGATCGAAATACAGGATTTCCTGCCCCCCGCAACACCAACCACTCACCAGACCACCCCGCTCGGGAATGATTCGCAACCGATCACCGCTGCTGGGATGCACGAAGTCCCAGTGGGCGTAGGGGGTCGACTGCTGGGTGAGGGTCATGGGCATCCGCCGATGCGGGGTGGCTCATCCATTCACTTAGCCAGCAGATCCGCATTTGTCGGTGCCGCAGCCAACTTGAGGCCCTCCAGCCATTGCAGCAACGCCGCATTCACCTGATCCGGCACCTCATCGTGGGGGCAGTGCCCTGCCTCCAGAACCACCTCAGTGGTGGCCTCAGGAGCATGGCGCTGAAAGGTGGAGCGGCGACCGGGGGCGTTGATCCAGGGATCACGAATGCCCCAAAGAAGCAACAGCGGCGCCGTCAGTTCCGCGAAAAGCTCATCGAGGGGCTGACCGCGGGGGATATCGAAGACCGTGCGGAACACCCCGAAGGCGCCGGGATCGAGGGAGGGGCGCCGGATCGACTCCACCAGCCAATCGTCAACGTTGGTCTTGTCGACGTACACCTGATTGAGGGTGCGGCGGATCGTGGCGGGTCGGCGCAGGTTTTCGAACAGCAACCGCTGCAGCACCGGACTCTTCAGCAGGGCCGTGCCGATGCTCTGGCGGGCGATGGCACCCCAGCCTTGCGGCGGTTTCTGCTCATCACTGAAAGGACCAGCGGCATTGAGCAGCACGACTCCCGCACAGTCCGATCCCAAAGCAGCCCCGGCAGCAAGGGCCGCAAAACCACCAAGGGAATTGCCGGCGATCACCGTCGGGCGGCCGATCCGCTCGCGCACATAGGCCACCAGTTGATCGCGCCAAAGGGCACCCCCGTAATTGAGACCCGCCGGCTTGGCACTTCTGCCGAAGCCCAGCAGATCAATCGCATGCACCGCGTGGGTCTGGGCCAACACGGGAATGTTGTGGCGCCAGTGATCGGTGGATGCTCCGAACCCATGAACCAGCAGAAGCGCCGGATGATCGGTGCTGTCCTGCTCGGGATGCTGCTGCACCGTGTGCACGGTGTGGCCGAGATGGCTCCAAGTGACGCGATCCACAGCCGGCTGCGAGGGACGCGATGCTAAGCAGCACTGAAGCGGCCTGGATGGTGAGCTACGAGGTGATGGGCGGACCGCTGGCAGACGCATCCGTCTGGCGCGGAGCTTTGCTCTGGGCCATCGCCCTTTACGTGCCGCTAAGCGCACCGCTCAGCACGTTGGAATCAAGCCTCAAGGAGAGTGAGCTGCCCGAATCGGTGCTTCAACCGGTGCTGGTGATCAGCAGCCTGCTGCTGGCCCTCGTCGTGGGCGTTGTCACCCAGCTCGGATTCAGTTGGGTCCTGGGTCCGAGCTGGGCCTCCAGCCTTGGTGTTGTGGCCGTGGGCTGGAGTGTTCTGATCGTCCTCGCCAATGCCGGAAAAGATGACTGATTCAGGAAGCACCCGCCAGGGGATCGGCAGCGAATTCATCGGGAACCTGATTGCCGTCTTCAGGGGGCTTGTCTTTGAGGACGATGCGCAGCAGCACTGGCGCCAGGAACGTGGTGCCGATCACCATCAGCAGAATCGCCGCCTCAAGGCCAGGGCTGAGCAGCCCTGAAGCGGTGCCCAGGCCCAGAAAGATCAGGCCAACTTCGCCGCGGGGCATCATTCCCAGCCCCACCACCAGGTTGTTTGTTTTTTCCTTGCTGAAGATGGCCCAGCCGGCAGCCACCTTGCCAATTATCGCCACCACAAACAGGAAGGCTGCCACCACCAGGGCGGAACGGGCCCCCGGATCAGAGGGGTTGATCACTGAGAGGTCCATTCCTGCACCCACCAGCACGAAGAAGACGGTGGCGAACAAGCCAACGATGGGAGTGACCGCCGCCTGAATCTCGTGGCGATGCTTGGAGGTGCTGGCGATCAAACCAGCGGCGAAGGCCCCGAGGGCGGCCTCCAGTCCGATGGCTGAAGCAACAAAACAGCTGACGGCCAGCAGTAGATAGGAACCAATCAATTTGGCGCCGGGGGCCTTGAGCTGGTCAATCAGCCAGTCGAAAGCAGGGGCAGCCTTCTGGCTCAACAACAGGGCCACCACCACAAACAGAACGGCCGCCACCACCAGCTGAACAATGGGCCCGATCTCGAGAGTTCCGCCAGCCGCCAGGGACACCACGATGGCCAGGATGACGATGCCGAGGATGTCATCGAGCACGGCGGCTCCGATCACGATCTGGCCTTCTCGAGTGCGCAGATAGCCGAGTTCACCGAAAACACTGGCGGTGATGCCGATGCTGGTGGCCGTCATCGAGGCACCGGCGAAGATGGCCGGGATCGCATCCACGTGGAAGATCGCCATCAAGCCGAGGGTACCGAGGGCGAAGGGCAGCACCACGCCGACCACGGCGACGCTGAAGGCCTGGGCCCCCACCGCCATCAGTTCCTCCAGCTCACTTTCAAGACCCGTGAGGAAGAGCAGGGAATACAGACCCAGCGTGGCCACCGCCTGCAAGGCACCGAAGCTCTCGTTGTAGAGGGCTGGAATCTCATCCACCGGCACATGCGAAAGGCCGGCCACCACCTCGGAGAAAGCTCCGGAAAGTTGCACCTGAGTCTCCGGTGGCACCAGAAGGTGAAGGCCCGAAGCACCAATCAGCACGCCAGCGAGGAGTTCCCCAAGAATCGTGGGGAGCTCAAAACGCACCAGCACCTCAGCGAGGGTGCGGGCCGCCACGAAGATCAGCATGAAGCGAAGGACGCCGATCAGCGTTTCCGCCAATTCGAGGTCGTGACTGCTGATTTCGCTCAGCAGGGTGGGCAGCAGCATCAAGCCGGGCATGTCTCACGCCGAACCTTAATGGTGATTCCGCCGCTGAACTGTTCGCTGGATGATCCCAATTGACCGGGAATGCTGTATTAAGCGCTTTTTTGCAGGCAGCCCCAGTTGTGATGGCTACGGTCCGGGTAATTCATTGAGTTGGGCTCCGAGCACCCCTGGCCTGACGGTGATTCCACGCTCCATGGCTCGCTGAACCCCCATGACCACGTCACAACCGTTCGATCTGCGTCTGCCGACCCCCGGCTGTCACAACGACCCAGAACGCGCCGGCCTCGATGCCAAGAGCGTGTTCGACGGCATGACGGAACACCTGTTTTTCACGCTCGGCAAGCTCGCCCCCACCGCCAGCCGCCATGACCTCTATATGGCCCTGAGTTATGCGGTGCGTGATCGGCTGATGATGCGCTACCTGGCCACCACCGAAGCGATGCGGGCCCGCCCGCAGAAATCGGTGGCCTACCTGTCAGCGGAATTTCTGATCGGCCCGCAGCTCCACAGCAACCTGCTGAATCTGGGAATTCAGAAGGAAGCCGAAGAGGCCCTGAAGAATTTCGGCATCGAGTCGTTGCAGCAGATCCTGGATGTGGAGGAGGAACCGGGTCTAGGCAATGGAGGCCTCGGCCGTCTGGCGGCCTGCTACATGGAATCGCTGGCCAGCCTGAAGATCCCGGCCACCGGCTACGGCATCCGCTACGAGTTCGGCATCTTCGATCAGCTGATCCGCGATGGCTGGCAGGTGGAGATCACCGACAAATGGCTCAAGGGCGGCTGGCCCTGGGAACTGCCCCAGCCCGATGAGGCCTGCTTC
>Ga0189284_100386_pt1 | contig 23972 bp, 19 predicted proteins | sample N32C7minimetaG_FD_130314 | JGI IMG/M metagenome (GOLD analysis project Ga0189284, IMG submission 130314) | Marine microbial communities from the Costa Rica Dome - N32 C7 mini metaG | ecosystem: Environmental > Aquatic > Marine > Oceanic > Photic zone | place: Costa Rica: the Eastern Pacific...
AGAGAGTGAATGGCCGAGTCTGAATTTGGCTGCGAGTGAGAGTGTTTTGGAGGATGCAGAAGAGATTGGTGGAGAAGACGAGATTGAGCCTGTGAGAGTTGATGTTTCAGAGGGCGAAGTAGATGATGAAGAGAGCGAATGGCCGAGTCTGAATTTGGCAGCGAATGAGAGTGTTTTGGAGGATGCAGAAGAGATTGGTGGAGAAGGAGAGATTGAGCCTGTGAGAGCTGATGTTTCAGAGGGTGAAGAGAGTGAATGGCCGAGTCTGAATTTGGCAGCGAATGAGAGTGTTTTGGAGGACGCAGGGGAGGTTGATGGTGAAGGACAGATTGAGCCTGTGAGAGTTGATGTTTCAGAGGGCGCAGTAGAGGGTGAAGAGAGTGAATGGCCGAGTTTGAATTTAGAGGGGACTCAGAAGCATCAATCCTCTGAATCTGCTGCTGAAAAATCAACTTTTGAAAATAGTGTGATTCCCGGATTGCCTATTGCAAAGGCTCAGCCCGCTCAACCAAACCCCATCTCTGAATCTACTCGTCGTAATGGCTTGACTGACTTTGACGTGGATGAATCTCCTCTCGGCGAACTGCGTTTCAAGGATTAGTGATTTACCCTCGCATGTTCGTGATCATGCTGAACATCGGTAAGTAGAGAGCAATCACAATGGTGCCGACGATTCCTGCAACTACAAAAACGACTGTTGGCTCCATTGCTTTTGTAAGAGAAGAAACAGCTGAATCAACCTCTCTTTTGTAAAATACAGCGAGTTTCTCAAGCATAAAACTTAACTGTCCTGTCTCCTCGCCGATTTTAATCATCGAGATAACTAATTTTGGTAGAACACCACTACGATCTAGCCCATAGTTCAACTCTTCTCCTTGCATGACTCGATTAATCCCCTGACGGATGGTCTGTTTTATTAACGCATTGCTGCTTGCCGATTCACAACGTTCTAAAGCATCGACAATGGGGATTCCTGAATTGACCAAGGTTGCGAGAGTATCGCACAATCCTGCCATTTCAGTGCGTAGCAACAGGCTTCCAAAGAGTGGCAGTTTCAGGATGTTACTGTCCACCGTCATTCGTCCTGAAGTAGTTCCGTAATATTGGTTGAAGAGAAGTACAAATAAGAGAATCCCTCCTGGTCCTCCCAGTGCAAAGTATGGGGAAGTAACGATTTTGGATAAAGTCAGCATGGTTGAGGTCAGTGCCGGTAGTTCAGCGCCCATGCTTTCAAACATCACCTGGAAGCGAGGAACAATAAAAATGAGTAATCCTAGGCTCACACTTACCGCCAACACCAGCACGATCACTGGATAAACCATCGCCCCAATCAGTTGACCCCTGATTTTGGCTTGTTCTTCCATTAATAATGCAATGCGGTCTAAAACGCTTTCTAAAATGCCTCCAGCCTCTCCAGCCTCGATCAAACCAATAGCAATGGGTTTGAAAACTTTTGGATAGTGTCTCAATGTTGTAGAAAGCTCTTCTCCCGCTGTTAAACGCCCTGCAATATTCTGTACCGCATGGGCTAACTTTCGGTTTGTCATGTTTTCCGCGATCAAAACCATGCCTTGCGCTATAGCTACACCACTTTGCAGAATCACAGAGAGCTGGCGAAAGAATACGAGTAAATCTTTCTGAGGTACACTTAATTTTGCAGGTAGTGGTTGTCGATTAAAGAATCCCCCGCGCTTAATCGATGTTTGTGGAATGCTCCCAACTACTGTTGCGCTTCCCGCTGATGGTGACCTTTGATCAGTTGGCTTGGATCCGTAGCTTGCCATTTCAGCTCTCCACGTCCATCAGTGCTTTGGGGTTTCCTGCTTTACTCATCGCTTCTTTCATGCTTATTTCTCCTCTATCCATCAAGCTCTTGAGGCATTGTTCGAGTGTGTTCATTCCCTCTTTGCTACCTGTTTGTAATTGCGAGTAAATCTGGCTAATTTTGCGTTCGCGGATGAGATTACCAATGGCTGGAGTATTGATGAGCAATTCGTAGGCCAGTGAGCGCTTGCCCGTGGTGTTCTTGCAAAGCGTTTGGCACATAATGCCTGCTAGTGATGTTGAGACCTGCAGGCGTGCTTGCTCCTGTTGGTCTCCGGGGAATACATCCACGATTCGTTCGACTGTTTTTCCCGCTGATGACGTATGCAGTGTCCCAAGCACCAAGTGACCTGTCTCAGCTGCCGTAATTGCGAGTTGGATTGTCTCCAAATCTCTCATTTCGCCGATGTAGATCACATCGGGGTCTTCTCGAAGTGCTGCTTTTAAGGCAGATGCGAAACTCTGAGTGTCTCGCTTGACCTCACGTTGATGAATGATAGAAGTTTTGGAGTGATTAAATTCAAATTCAATTGGATCTTCAATGGTGAGGATATGTCTTTTCTGTGTTTCTAGAATGCAGTTGATGAACGCAGCGAGTGTTGTCGATTTGCCTGATCCAGTAGGCCCTGTGCATAAGACGAGTCCACGGTTCTTACGTGTTAGATCAATGAAGGGTTTTGGTAATCCTAAATCCTGCCACCGCGGTAGATTGTCTGGAAGGATGCGAAGCGTTAGGCAACGTTTTTCATTGGAGATATAAGCATTAATTCGTATTCGTGATAATCCATCCAAGCCAATCGATGTATCGAGATCTCCTGTTCGCCGATATCCCTCTAGCTTTTCTTCACCGATGAGTTCATGCATGAGCTGTGTCATCTCTTCTTCACCAAGAATATTCTCAAGAATTTTGATGTCTGAGTTGACTCTTATGGCAATAGGCGAGCCCTCCTCGAGATGGATGTCTGATGAACCGGCCTGGATGGCAAAATCAACAATCTGACGGGCAATGCTCATTTCAGTGCTCTATCTAGAAGCCAGTATTACTGATTTTCATCATTTCGGAAATGGTGGTCAGCTGCTTTTCTACAAGATTAGCTGCATATTTCTTCAGAGTCCACATGCCGTTTTCAATAGCTACGGTTTCGATTTCTTGGGTACTGAGCTGTTTTTTGATGGAAGCTTGAATGTTTTGATTAACCTTCATTAATTCGTAAGCACCTACCCTTCCCTGATACCCGGAGCCATTGCACCGTGTGCAAAGTGTTCCTTCTTTTTTCCGTTTCTCACGCTCTTCTGCAGTTAATGCATTAGCGACACGAATCGATGTTCCTTGTCGTATTCCTGAGAATTGCGATTCGTTTTCATTGATTGGTCGTTCGGCACTACATTCTGGACAGACTTTTCTCAGCAATCGTTGTGCGAGAACACCTCGTAGAGACGAATTCAACTTATAACTTGGAACCTCCATATCCATCAGTCTTGTCAATGAGCTTGCTGCACTGTTGGCGTGCAATGTGGTGAAGACAAGGTGACCAGTCTCTGCTGCATCCATCGACGACTCTGCTGTCTCTGGATCTCTGGTTTCACCAATTAAGATGACGTCAGGGTCTTGACGAAGAAAGGTGCGCAGTAGATTTGCAAATGTTTGACCTTTTGCTCGAATAACGGGGAACTGTTGGATTGTTCCTCCCAAATCATATTCAATTGGGTCTTCTGCGGTCACAATGTTGACCTCGCCAGTGTCCTTCTCTCTTAGTGCTGATGCTAAAGTTGTTGATTTTCCAGACCCCGTTGTCCCTGATACAACAATAATTCCATTGGAAGCTTCAATAATCGATCTAAAATCTTTTCGTACATCTTCATTGCTGATCAGTACGTCGAGGCTCAACATATCCGCATTGCTGTTCAAGAACCGCATTACCATTTTTTCGCCATGTTTGGCTGGTGCTGTGGCACAGCGAAATTCCATGGTTTGTCCTTCAAATTTTCTCCGAATTTTTCCGTCTTGTGATGCCCGTCGTTCTGCGATATCCATATTGTCCATATTTTTCAGGCAGGCCGTTAATTTAATTCCTGCTCTTCGTGGCATCGTGACATAGCTTTGCATTACACCATCACGCCGCACTCTTACTTTGTATTCACTTTCTTTTGGCTCGATGTGTATATCTGATACGCCTGATCGGGCTGAATTGATTAATATTTTTGCTGCAGCTTGTTGTATTTTTGTGCCCATCATTTCCATTGCAAGATCTAGGGTTTGCTCCTCGATGATTTGTTCATCGCCATCGTCATAATCAAAATCAAACCCGAGGTTTCCTGATGAATCATCATCTGCGTCTTTTAGAGCATCAAGGATTGCATCATCGCTGAATTCAAAGGTTTCGAGTCCCTCCCCACTAATGAGCCTTTGCTGTGCTGCTTGATCAAGAAACGCCTGGATATCACTTGCGGGCTTTTCAATGAATTGGCATTCCAGTCCTGCTGCGCTGGCACGCTGTTTGATGAAATCGCCAATCGTTGCTAGATAGCTGAAATTCCCAATGGCTACGGTCAGCTTTTCACCGCCTGTTATCTCGTTCTTTTCGACTCCCAGCGGAACAACAATATTCTCTCTGCACCATTGCAGTGAAAAATATTGATCAACTAACTCGCGAATTTGCAGAGAGTCAGCCATCTGATCCTAATGCAAATGTTCTACTATTATCTGCCTATTTATTTTAGCAAGAATAAGCTTTGGTTTGTCAAGATCAATGCTTTTGCTTTTCACCCGTCTGATCTGGATTTTCATCATATATGACTTTGTTCTTAATCCATACCTTCTGACCGCATGGTGGAAGACCGCTCAACTTCCCCTCTCCAACGATGTATTGGCCATTCCCTCTAGAGTCGTCCTTCCGCCTTTCTTCTAAATCCACCTTGCATCTCGACACATTGAGCTCTATCTCGCACTCTTTGTAGTCGTAGCCCTCTGGATCGCTATATTGTTTGCTTGCACAGATGCTTATTGGCTTTGTGCAGTTTGGGATCTCTACATTTGCTATTGCATATCCGTCGTAAGCGCTTCCATTTATCTTTATTTCTTGATTGATGTATTTCGCGACATTGACTGAGCACGCTGTGCTTTGCGCCTCACTTTGACTTGATTTGCTGTAGCCCGTAAATTTTCCGTCAAAAATATAAGCTGTTTTATTGCATTTATTCAGAGAACATGTGTTTTTGTAATTCGCATCACTGTTTGGAACTGGCTGTTTGTTGTTGCAATCTTGGTCTGCTGTGGCGTCCCATCGGTTTGCTGTTTTTGACTGTGGTGTCTTTGTTAATTTTTCTCGGAATTGCAGCTCGCACGCTTCTCGGTTGTATTTGTATCTAGTCATGTAGGTGTAGAACTTGTCGTAGCTTTGAGTCGTATTGTCGACGCATTTTTCCCCCGCCCAGCGTTCACATGCATCTCTCGCTTGTGTGTAGTCTTTAGTGCTCGGACTGATTCCAAACTTGGTGACTTTCCCGTTGTAGATGCCAAATCCAAGAGATGGATATTCCTTCGAGTTGGTATCAATTGGATCGATTTGTAAGTAAAAGCAGTTATTGAAGTCTTTATTAATTTTGTATCCATTTTTTGTCAGAAGTCTATCATCAATGGCATCAATTAAATATGGATAGTCTTTATTTTTTGTTGTGTCTGGTTTGTCGCTCTGGTTGTCTAGTGCCAAGTTTTTTGAGTTTGGCTTCTCTGGCTTTTTCAGATTCGCCATGGCTCTTAGGCAGTCGTTCGCTGCGCTATTGAGATGGGCTTGTGTTTCATCCATCTCGAATTCTCTGAAACTATTTTGAATCGTAGTCACTGCTATCGATGTGAGTAGCGTGATGCCGCTAAGCACGCAAATTAACTCAATTAAGGAAAAGCCGGCTGATAAAGCCGGCTTTAGCTTTTTTGGATTTTTTGTTATAAACAAGTGGTATAAGCGGTTCATTTAATTGCTTAAGAATATATTATTCCCAAATTCCCCGTTCGTTGTCGCCTGCCTCTGCTTCACACCCCACATTGTAGGTGTCTTCATATTCGTCATCTCCTGTCATGCAAACTCTTGATCCTGATTCTGAAATCTTGAAAGATGAAAATTTATCTTGGAGTGTGGCTCCTACTGGTACCGCGAAGAAATCCCGTTCAGCGCCTCCATCATCGAAGCATGCAAGTTCGTCGGTCGCTTCATCTGGTTGGCCATTCACTCCAGAAGTTTTTGCGTCGGAGTAGACGGCACCCGTTGCTGCCGCAGTCATGGCAAGTACGGCCCAATCGGTCACTGAAGGTTTGTTGAAATATTGGGGGTCATCCTCACCGTGGCCGTCCCGCTTATTTCTTGCCCATGAAACTTTGTATTCCTTGTAAGCGTTTAGCAATGCCTGCTGGGCTGTTCTAACTGATGCGTCTTCGGTGACGCCAAGGAAGTTGGGTAGTGCAATCGCTGTCAGCACAGCGAGCACAGCGATCACCACCACCAGCTCGATCAGGGAGAAGCCTTTCTCCCCTGGCTTGCGGCTGAGAGTTTTGCGGGTGCGTGGATTTTGCAAATAGGCCTGAAGAAGGCTCATTTCGATGTAAGAAGTCGCTCTGTCCATGATCTTGGCTTGCAATTCAGTTGTCAACACGACTGATCAGTCACATCTGCAGAAGTTGCATCGATGAGTGTGGTTCTTTCATTCAGTTGGCGCTCAGCAGGGGCTTGTCGTGCTGGTTTGACGCCAAGCTGTTGGCTGTTGCCGTTGATTCCTGGCTGGCTGCGTGAGGTTCGGGCTCTTCAACGGGACTCTTTTAATGCAGTCTCGCCGCAACAACCGCCGCATAGTGAAGGCATTGCGTGAGGAGTTCCAGCGCAGCCCTTTGGCTTGATTCACTCCACCAGCGTCTGAAGCAAGGCTGCCAGTTGCCGTTCGGCATCCCGTTCTGCCAGGGCCTGCATGCCTTCACGCATCTGGGCGAGAGGATCGGCTGCTGAATCGGATCGTCCCAAAGTCACGCCCAGCAGCCGTTGAACGGTGTTCAGCAATGTGGGCTGATCCGGCTCGTGCTGATGCACGATCACCGCTGCACCGAGGGATGCAGCGCAGGCGGCGTTGGCTTCCTGGTGCTTGTCTGCTGCCTGCGGGAACGGCACCAGCACGGCTGGGGTGCCGCAAACCGCCAGTTCACTGAGGCTGCCGGCCCCTGCGCGGCTGATGGCCAGGTCGGCATGTTGCAGCAGCCCTGGAATCTCATCGCTGAAGCGGCGCTCCACCAGTTGTGGGTGACGGATCTGCTCGATGTCGGGATCGTTGTCGCCGGCGAGGTGCACCACGCGGCAGCCCTGCTCCAACAGGGCCGGCACCGCCGCACGCACCATTCGGTTCAGGCCGACGGCCCCTTGACTGCCGCCCATCACTACTAACAGCGGCCCGGCGCCATGGGGGACCCAGCTCGGCAGGGCTTGCGGGGCCAGAAAGCTGGAACGCACCGGTGTTCCCGTCAGCACCGGCTGGCTGCCGGGGATGAGCTTGGCGGCAGCGGGGAGGCCGATGGCTACGGCGCTGCAGAAGCGACCCAGCAATCGGGTGACCCGCCCCGGGATGGCATTGGATTCATGCAGCACCACGGGAATGCCGCACCAGCGTGCCGCCAGGATCGCTGGTGCGGCGATGTAACCGCCAGTAGTAAACACCGCGTCGATCGCGTTCCGGCGAATCGCCCGCCGCACGCTGACGCTGGCGAGCAACAGCCGCAGCAGCTGCAGCAGCTTGGTGAGCCCGCGGCCCTGCAGTCCGCCGGCGTTCACACACACCAAACCAAACCGTTCCGGCACCAGCTGTGTTTCGAGGCGATCGGGCACCCCAACCCAGCGCACAAGCCACCGCTCTTCAACGGCTTCAGCAACGGCCAGAGCGGGGAAGAGATGGCCGCCGGTGCCGCTGGCGGCGATCAGAAGCCGGGTCATTGCGTCGGCCGTCACCGCTCACCAGGCCTAACTTAATTGGGTTGTCGCATTCCGGCCCGTGCGTCGTTTCCTGGGAGTCACGCTCGTCTCGGCCATGGCGATGCTGTTGTCGCCGGCCCATTCCGTCGCGCAGCCCGCTCGCCAGGGCAGTGCCGTGGAGCGTTTCAGCGATCGCCTGCAAACAGCCTTGAACAGTGGCAGTGCGTCAGCGCTCGACACGCTGGCCAGCGTTGATCTGCAGCCGGTGCTGGCCCAGCGCCTAGCGCGATTCCAGCAGGATTTCCCCGAGGTCACCTGGCAAGTGAAACCCGCAGCTCCCACTCCGGATGGGCGCCCGACCCTGAGCTTGCGGGTGCGGGGTGTCGCTGAATCCGAGGGGCTGACCTATGCCCTGGAGGCCAGCGAAGAGATCGCGATCCGCTTGGACAATGGGCAGCTGGTGGAACAGGAACTGCTGGCCCAGCAGTCGTTGCTGCGCAGCGGTGAACGTCCCTTGGCCGTCAAGGTCGCCATCCCCGATGTGGTGCTCACCGGCAGTCGCTACGACGTCGACTTGATTGTTGAAGAGCCGCTGGGCCAGGCCCTGGTGGCGGGCGGCTTGATCAACCTCACCGATGAGCAGCTGTTGGCACAGATGCGCCCCAATCTGCCGCTGGCGCCCCAGGGTGGTGGTGGTTTGTTCAAGAGCGTTCAGGCACCGCAGCAATCCGGATCGCAGTCCTGGGCCTTGATGTTGGTGCATCCCGATGGGGTGGTGACGGCCACGAAGCGGGTGCGGGTGGTCAGCAGCAACTAGCGCTCCTGCCTCGTTTGGTTCCAGCGGTGCAGGGCTGACACGTCCTCGTTACCACGGCCGTTGTTGATCAGATCGAGTTCCAGCTGTTCCACCAGCGTTGTGACGGGCAGATCCAGTTGGACGGCCTTGGCTGCATCAAGGGCAATGCCGAGATCCTTTCGATGCAGGCTGAGTCGGAAGCCAAGGGGGTAGCTGCCGTTCAGCATGGCGGTGCTGCGATGTTCGAGGGCCCAGGATCCTGCGGCGCCAGTTTTGAGGGCATCGATCACCTGTGGCATCGGCAGATCGAGCTGCTGGCCCAGGGCTACCGCCTCAGCCACGGCGGCATAACTGCCGGCCACCAGCACCTGATTCACCGCCTTCACTTGCTGGCCTCGTCCCACAACTCCGAAGTGGTGGATCGATCCGCCAATCACCTCAAGGATGCCCCGAACCCGTTCCAGTGGCTCGCTGGCACCGCCCACGAGCACCGTGAGGCTGCCGCGTTTGGCGCCCTCCGTTCCGCCGGTGACCGGGGCATCCAGGTAGTGGACGTTCTGGTCGGCCAGCCGTTCCCCACAGCGTTCGGCTGTGGCGGGAGCAATGGTGGAGCAATCCAGCACCACACTGCCGGTGCTCAGTTGTGATGCTGCACCGTTGGGGCCGAACAACACTTCTTCAACGGCTGCATCGTCGCTGACGCAGAGCAGCAGCACATCCACACCAGTGCTGGTGTCGGCTGGGCTGGAACACCGAATCGCACCCTCGAGCCCCGCGCTGGTTTCGGCGCTGCGGCTGCGGGTGTGCACCCTGAGCCGGAAGCCGGCGCGGTGCAGGTTGATCGCCATGGGCAAGCCGAGAGCCCCTAGCCCCACGAAGCCCAGGCTCAGGTCACATCTGGTCATGACTCACGGCGAAGCAATCAGATCCTGCTTGACGGATCACTCCACAATGGATCCATCCCGATGACCTGAACGATGCGCATCTCCACGGCTTCCCTTGCTTTCGCTGCTCTGTTGGCGGCCCCGGTGATCACGATCGCTCCATCGGATGCGGCTGGTCGTGACGAATCTCCCGCGCAGGCCGAGGTGATGTTCCAGGCCCGCAAGACCTGGTTCAAGGACAATTTCCAGCGTCGGCTCGATCTGCTGGAGAGCCATCAGAACTGCATTGATGCGGCCTCATCCAGGCAGGAGTTCAAGACTTGCCGCAAGGACAAGAAAAAAGCCCGGAAGTCCCTGAAACGGGACTACCGGGCCTACATGAACAAGGTGCGGAATCAGCTGGGGCTTCCGGCGCGCGCCGGAAAACCCGTTGCCAACGGCCGCAGGCTCGAGGCCTGAGCCGCTGATCAGGCGGCGTCGAGGGCGGCCACACCGGGCAGCACCTTGCCTTCCAGCAGTTCGAGGCTGGCGCCGCCGCCGGTGGAGATGTGGGACATCTTCTCGGCCAGGCCTGCCTTCTCGACCGCTGCCACGGAGTCACCGCCGCCGATGATCGTGCAGCAGCCCTTGCCGCTCAGGTCGGCCAGGGTGGTGGCGATGGCGTTGGTGCCAGCAGCGAACTTGTCGAACTCGAACACGCCCATGGGGCCGTTCCAGATCACGGTCTGACAGTCGGCCAGGGCGTCCTGGAACACCTTGATCGAGTCGGGGCCGATGTCGAGGCCCATCCAGCCATCGGGGATGGCGTTGATGTCAGCGGTCTGGCTGTTGGCATCGGGGGCGAAGTTGTCGGCCAGCACCACGTCGGTGGGCAGCAGCAGTTGCACGCCCTTGGCCTTGGCCTTGGCTTCCAGCTCCTTGGCCAGTTCCAGCTTGTCCTCTTCCACCAGGCTCTTGCCCACCGAGAGGCCGCGGGCCTTGTAGAAGGTGAAGATCATGCCGCCGCCAATCAGCACCTTGTCGCACTTGTCGATCAGGGCTTCGAGCACGCCGATTTTGGAGCTCACCTTGGAGCCGCCGACGATGGCTGCCAGGGGGCGCTTGGGCTCATCCACAGCACCCTGCAGGTACTGAAGTTCCTTCTCCATCAGGAAGCCGGCGACGGAGGGCTTGAGGAACTTGGTCACGCCCTCAGTGGAGGCGTGGGCACGGTGGGCGGCGCCGAAGGCGTCGTTCACATACACCTCAGCCAGGCCTGCGAGTTTCTCAGCGAAACCGGCTTCGTTCTTCTCTTCTTCAGCGAAGAAACGCACATTCTCCAGAAGCACCACATCGCCGTTGGCCATCGCGCCCACCTTGGCTTCCGCGTCGGGGCCGATGCAGCTGTCGGTCTTGGCAACGGGCTTGCCCAGCAGTTCGCTCAGGCGAGCCGCCACGGGGGTGAGACGCATGGCGTCATTCACCTGACCCTTTGGACGGCCGAAGTGAGCCGAAAGGATCACTTTGGCGCCCTTGCCGATCAGGTCGTTGATCGTGGGCAGGGCGGCGCGGATGCGGGTGTCGTCGGTGATCGCACCGGCGTCGTTCAGGGGCACGTTGAAGTCAACCCGCACGAGAACGCGTTTGCCGCTCAGGTCGCCGGCGTTGAGGCTGGCCAGGGAACGCTTCGCCATAGGGTTGTGTCGTGCGGTAAGAAAACGGGGTGAGATTAACCCGTGTGAATGGCAATGGCGCCAGCGCGTTCAAAGTGAATCTGCACCGGCTGGCCGTCTGTTCTGTGCGTTTGCGTTCGTGAGCACCCCAACGATCCAGTGGTATCCCGGCCATATCGCCAAGGCGGAGCAGCAGCTCAAACGCCATCTCGACAAGGTTGATCTGGTGATTGAGGTGCGTGATGCCCGCATTCCTCTGGCTACGGGCCACCCCCACCTCAACCGCTGGTTGAAGGGCAAACAGCATCTGTTGGTGATCAACCGGCGCGACATGGTCACCGCGGCCGCCAAGGAGGCCTGGGAGGCCTGGTTCAAGGCCCAGGGGCAGCGGACGGTCTGGTGTGATGCCAAGGCTGGGACCGGCGTGAAGCAGGTGCAGCAGGCCGCGATCCGTGCCGGCGACCAGCTCAATGAACGCCGCCGCAACCGGGGCATGCGGCCCAGGCCGGTGCGGGCGCTCACCTTGGGCTTCCCCAACGTGGGCAAGTCAGCGTTGATCAATCGCCTCGTGCGGCAGAAGGTGGTGGCCAGTGCCCGGCGGGCCGGGGTAACGCGAACCCTGCGCTGGGTGCGTCTGGGGCAAGACCTTGACCTCCTTGATGCCCCTGGCGTGCTGCCCCCTCGGCTCGATGACCAGCAGGCGGCCCTGCGGCTCGCCCTCTGCGACGACATCGGCCAGGCCGCTTATGACGGTGAGCTGGTGGCTCAGGCCTTTCTGAGGTTGCTGCTGGATGTGGAATCGCAGGCTGCAGCCGGCGTGACGATTCCGCTACTGCAGGAGCGTTATGGCATTCCCTTGAGCGGTGAAACAGCCGACCCTGCTCTCTGGCTGGATGCGGCGGCGGCCCGCCACACCTCAGGGGAAACAGCCCGCATGGCCCAGCGGTTGCTGGATGATTTCCGCAAGTCCGCCCTCGGCAGCATTGCCCTGGAGCTGCCGGCATGAGTCCGCAGTGGAAACGTCCTCCGCTGCCGGAGGAGACCTTTACGGATCGCTTTGGTGAAGGGGAGGGAGAGCTGCTGACGCTGGCCTACCCCAAGCCGTTGCCGATGCGGCTGGACCGCTGGCTGGTGAGCCAGCGAACGGAGCAGAGCCGTGCCCGGATTCAGAAGTTCATCGACGCGGGCTATGTGCGCGTCAACGGCAAGACCGGCAAGGCCAAAACGCCCCTGCGCCAGGGCGATGAGGTGCAGCTGTGGATGCCGCCACCGGAACCGCTGCCGTACCTCAAGCCGGAGCCGATGGATCTGGATGTGTTGTTTGAGGACGACCATCTGATCGTGCTCAATAAGCCGGCCGGGCTGACGGTGCATCCGGCGCCGGGCAACAAGGACGGCACCCTGGTGAACGGCCTGCTGCATCACTGCCCGGACTTGCCCGGCATCAGCGGCAAGCTGCGGCCGGGGATCGTGCACCGTCTCGATAAAGACACCACCGGCTGCATCGTGATCGCCAAGAGCCAGGAAGCCCTGGTGCGGCTGCAGGTGCAGATCCAGAAACGGATCGCGTCACGCGAGTACTTCGCCGTCGTCCATGGCGTGCCCGGCGGTGATTCCGGCACGATCGTCGGCGCCATTGGTCGCCATCCGGCGGATCGCAAGAAATATGCCGTGGTGAGCTCTGAAAATGGTCGTTACGCCTGCACCCACTGGACACTGGTGGAGCGTCTTGGCGACTACTCCCTGTTGCGGTTCAAGCTCGATACCGGACGCACCCATCAGATCCGCGTCCACTGCGCTCACATGAATCACCCCGTGGTAGGGGACCCTACCTACAGCCGCTGCCGCAAATTGCCGATGGATCTGCCCGGTCAGGCCCTGCATGCCGTGCAGTTGGGGCTGGATCACCCGATCACCCGGGAACGGATGGTGTTTGAGGCGCCCCTTCCTCCGGTGATGGAGAAATTGCTGGGGCTGTTGCGGCGGCGCGTCGCGTCCTGTTGATGGCAACGACCCTGGTCAGCATTCCCTGGCAGGTGTGCAGCGGCTGAGATCAGCGTTATCGCGCAGAAGCCAGTGGCCGAGCGGTATGTGAGTGCTTGAAGTTCAGGGGGTGTTGGAGAGAGGGATCTCATCCCTGCTGGACAAGTCTTGAATCCGCCCTTTGGTGGCACATCTTCCACGGGCCGAGCGATGGTCATACGGGTTCATTGCCGCAGGACTTGGCTGTCTGCACTGATCCGTTCGGTTCGCCGCGAGGTCTTGCCTGATGCCCTGCGCCGGCATCTGATCGTGGTTGACCTTCCTAAGGGAGTCTGACCTCAACGCGGCAGCCTCGGACAGGCCTCCACGAGGGTTCGGCTGATCGGTGCCTGAGGCGCATTGAAGATTCGGTCCCCAGGGCCTTCCTCCACCACTTTTCCTTTGTCCAGCACCATCACCCGGTGGCAGAAACCACTGGCCACCGAAAGGTCGTGGGTGATGAACACGATTGCGAGTCCCAGCTCCTGCTGCAGCTCCCGCAGCAGCGCCAGCACATCCGCCTGCACTTCCGCATCGAGCATGCTGACGCTCTCATCGCAGATCAGCACCTTGGGCTTCAAGGCCAGGGCGCGGGCGATGGCCACCCGCTGCTGCTGGCCGCCGGAAAGCTGCTTCGGTAGGCGATGTTGAAATTGCTCGGCCGGGCTGAGGCCGACCCGCTCCAGCAGCCGCCGGGCTTCCTCCCGGGCTGCGGCTTTGGAGCAGAGGCCATGGATCAGCAACGGATCGGCGATGGCATCCGCCACCTGCAGAGCCGGATTCAGGCAGGCCAGGGGGTCCTGAAACACCATCTGGAGAGCCCGGCGGGCCGTTCGTAGTGCTTCCCCGCGCAGGCTCAGCAGGTCCTGGCCCAACAGATCGACCCGTCCGCCGCGGATGGAATTGAGCCCCATCAGGGCCCGGCAGAGGGTGCTTTTGCCGCAGCCGGAGGCCCCCACCACCCCCAGGCTTTCCCCGGCCCTGAGCTCGAAACTCACCCCGTCCACCGCCTTCAGCCAGAGGGGTGCCCAAGGTGCGCCACCCACGGCATGCCAGCTGCGCATCTCCTCCACCCGCAGAACGTTGCTGTTGTCGGGACGTTCCGGAGAGCGTCCCCCTTCCCGGGCCCGGGCGGAGGCCACCAGCCGTTGCCCGACCGATGACTGCGGCCGGGTGAGCAGCTGGTGGCTGGGGCCGTCCTCCACCTTCCGTCCGCCATCGAGCATGGCCATGCGGCTGCACCAGCGGGCGGCCATGGCCAGGTCGTGGCTGATCAGCAGCAGGGCACTGCCCAGTTCCTCGCAGAGGCCGCTGAGCTCCGCCATCACCTGCCCTGCCACCGCCACATCCAGGCTGGTGGTGGGTTCATCGGCGATCAGCAGCGGTGGTTCCAGGGCAATCGCCAAGGCAATGGCCAGGCGCTGTCGCATGCCACCGCTGAGCTCATGGGGGTAAGCGCGGAAGCGGTTGGCCCCGATGCCCACCCGATCCAGCAGCTCCCGGGCCCGTTCCCGGTGGGCCGCGGCACTGGTTTGAGGCCGGTGGGCCCTGAGGGTGTCGATCAGATGGCCGCCCACGCTCATCAGCGGATTCATCCGCGTCATCGGGTCCTGAAACACCAGACCCACGGCATCACCACGCAGCTGCCGCAACTGCGGTCGCCTGAGTTGGCGTGGATCCTGGCCGGTCAAGGCCAGCCGGCCTTCACAGACCGTTCCCTGGGGCAGCAGCTGCATCACGGCCCGCGCCACCGTGCTTTTGCCACAGCCCGAAGACCCCACCAAGGCGAGGGTCTCCCCCGGCTCGAGCCTCAGATTCAGCCCATCCAGCGTCCAGGTGTCGCTGCCGGGGTAGCGCAAGCGCAGCTGTTCGAGTTCCAGAACAGGCCGGCCCATGAACAGTGCTGTTGGAGCGACAGGGGGTCCTGCACTGAATACCATGGATTGACCCGATGGGTCGGATGCTCAACGCTGCCTCCACACCCAAAGAGCCCCGAACCAGCACGGGTTCGGCCACGGTGGGCTGCGCGTTGCCCGAAGTCAGGCGCCATCCGATTCGTCATCCGGACGATTACGGGATCGCTCTGCCTGAGTGGTTGAAGGAGTGCATCGCCAATGTGCCGCCCGGCATTGGCCAGAGCTGCCCCACCGATGCCGAGGCCTTGCTGGTGTCGGCCTTCGATTTCGGCTTCCAGCTCCATGAAGGCCAGTTCAGGGCCAGTGGAGACCCTTACATCGTCCATCCGGTGGCGGTGGCTGATCTGTTGCGGGATATCGGCGCCAGCGCTCCGGTGATCGCCGCGGGCTTCCTCCACGACGTGGTCGAAGACACCGACGTCACCCCCGATCAGATCGAACTGCACTTCGGTTCCGAGGTGCGTGAACTGGTGGAGGGGGTCACCAAGCTCGGCGGCATCCACTTCAACGACCGCACGGAAGCTCAGGCGGAGAATCTGCGCCGGATGTTCCTGGCGATGGCCAGCGACATCCGAGTGGTGTTGGTGAAGTTGGCCGACCGCTTGCACAACATGCGCACCCTGGGTGCGTTGAAGGAGGAGAAGCGCCAGCGGATCGCCCGCGAAACCCGTGAGATCTATGCCCCCCTCGCCAACCGCCTCGGCATCGGTCGCTTCAAGTGGGAGCTGGAGGATCTGGCCTTCAAGCTGCTGGAGCCGGAGGCCTTCCGGGAGATTCAGGAGGAGGTGGCCACCAAGCGCAGTGAACGGGAGCAACGGCTCGGCGTCACGGTGGGGCTGCTGAACGAGCGGCTGGAACGGGCCGGCCTAGAGCACTGCGAGGTGAGTGGTCGCCCCAAACATCTGTTTGGCATCTGGAGCAAGATGCAGCGCCAGCAGAAGGAGTTCCACGAGATCTACGACGTGGCGGCGTTGCGGATCCTCACCCCCAATGTTGAGAGCTGCTACCGCGCCCTCGCGGTGGTTCACGACACCTTCCGCCCGATTCCCGGTCGCTTCAAGGACTACATCGGGTTGCCGAAACCCAATGGCTACCAATCCCTGCACACGGCGGTGATCGGTCGGCATCGCCCGATCGAAGTGCAGATCCGCACGCTTGAGATGCACCATGTGGCCGAATTCGGGATTGCGGCCCACTGGAAATACAAGGAAGGCGGCTCACCGGCCAGCAGCAGCAGTGATGCGGAGCGGTTCAACTGGCTGCGTCAGCTGGTGGATTGGCAGCAGGAAGGCGGCAACGATGACCACAACGACTACCTCTCCTCGATCAAGGAAGACCTCTTCGACGAGGAGGTGTTTGTGTTCACCCCGAAGGGCGATGTGCTCGGTTTGCGCAAGGGGGCAACCGCCGTCGACTTCGCCTATCGCATCCACTCCGAGGTGGGCAACCACTGCCATGGCGTTCGCATCAACGATCGGCTGTGTCCGCTGGCGACGCCGCTGCAGAACGGTGATTTCGTTCAGGTGCTCACCAGCAAAACGGCCCATCCCAGCCTCGATTGGCTGAACTTCGTCGCCACGCCGACGGCGCGCAATCGCATTCGCCAGTGGTACAAGCGCAGCCACCGTGACGAGACGATTGAACGGGGCAAGGATCTGCTGGAGCGGGAGCTGGGCCGTGATGGCTTCGACTCCCTGCTCAACAGTGAGGCGATGCAGCGAGTGGCGCAGCGCTGCAATGTGCCCACCACCGAAGACCTGCTGGCGTCACTGGGATTTGGAGACGTCACGCTGCAGCAGGCGCTCAACCGTTTGCGGGAGGAGATGCGTCTGCTGGCGGAACAGCAGCAGGCCCCACCCAGCAACGAAGACGTGGCCGCGGCGCTGCTGCCGTCGCGGGATCTGGCGCCGGACCGTTCCGGAGGCGAAGGGGCGATCCTTGGGCTGGAGGGCTTGGACTACCGCCTCGGTGGCTGCTGCAGTCCGCTGCCGGGTGAGTTGATCGTGGGCACGGTGGCCCTCGGCAACCACGGCATCACCATTCATCGGCAGGACTGCTCCAACGTGGAGACAATCCCGCGGGAACGACGGCTCCCCGTGCGTTGGAACACCGCCCATGCCGAACAGGAGAAACAGCGCTTCCCGGTGCAGTTGCGGATCGAAGTGATCGATCGCGTCGGCATCCTCAAAGATATCCTGCTGCGTCTCTCCGATGGGGCCATCAATGTCAGTGATGCCCGGGTGACCACCGCCGCTGGCAAGCCGGCCCGTATTGATCTGCGGGTTGAGCTGGAGGGTGCCGATCAGCTCAGCCGCACTATGGACCAGATCCGCTCGATGGCGGATGTGATCGGGATTGCCCGGGTGGGCACGAGCTAGTTGCCTCTGCTCACGACGGCACGGGCTTCACGCTGCAGAAACAGGCGGTAGGCCATCCAGCCGCTGGCGATGGCCAACACCATCCCTACAACGGTGGAGCCCAGCAGGATGCGCTGGCTGAACTCCCATCCCTGGGCCCACAGGCTGCTGCGATTCAGCTCCGAAAGGTTGATCCCGCCTTGGCCTGTGCCCAGCAGCCGACAGCCCACCAGATAGTTGAACCAGTAAAGGGGCAGATAGGTGAGGGGATTGCTCACCAGGGTTCCTGCGGCGGCGAGCAGGTGGTTGCCACGCACCACGCTGGCCACACCCACACTGAGGAAGATCTGCAGCCCGAAGAAGGGGTAGCAGCCGCAGAACACGCCAGCCGCCAGGCCACGGGCCCGTTGGCCTGGGGTGCCTTCCTGTCTCCACAACCAGAGGACCCCGCGGCGCATCCGGATGCGACTGAGGCGCAGCAACCGGCGCATGAACCCAGCAGAAATCGGCCGGATCCTAGGTATGGATCACCAGCGGCGACTGCTGTGCCCAGCACCGACACGATTGCGGCCGTGGCCACCGCCGTGGCCCCAGGGCAGGGCGGCATCGCCGTGATTCGTCTCTCCGGGCCGGCTGCGGAAGCAACGGGGCGCAGCGTGGTGCACTGCCCGGGCCAACAGGAGTGGCGATCGCACCGGGTGGTGTACGGCCATGTGATCGATGGCGAGGGCCGCCGTCTCGATGAGGTGCTGCTGCTGCTGATGCGCGGCCCTCGCAGCTTCACCGGTGAGGACGTGGTGGAGATCCACTGCCATGGCGGCGTGATCGCCGTGCAGCGGGTGCTCGAACAGGTGCTTCGGCAGCCGGGAGTGCGGCGGGCCCAGCCGGGCGAGTTCAGCCAGCGGGCCGTGCTCAACGGCCGGCTCGATCTCACCCGTGCCGAGGCGGTGAGTGAGCTGGTGGCGGCCCGCAGCCGCCGGGCGGCCGAGTTGGCCATGGCGGGCCTCGATGGCGGCATTCAGGCCCAGATCACGGCGCTGCGGGAACGGTTGCTCGATCAGCTCACGGAGTTGGAGGCCCGGGTGGATTTCGAGGAGGACCTGCCGCCCCTCGATGGCGAGGCCCTGCTGCAGCAGCTGCAAGCCGTGCGGCTGGAGCTTCAGCAGTTGGTGCGCGATGGCGAGCGGGGCGATGCGCTGCGCCAGGGCCTGCGCGTGGCCCTGGTGGGTCGCCCCAACGTGGGAAAAAGTTCCCTGCTCAATCGGCTCAGCCGCCGCGAGCGGGCGATCGTGACCGATCTGCCGGGCACCACCAGAGATCTGTTGGAGAGCGAGATCGTGCTGGAGGGGGTGCCGATCACCCTGCTCGACACCGCCGGCATCCGCAGCACCGATGACGCGGTGGAGCAGCTGGGGATTGCCCGCAGCGAGGAAGCTCTGGCCACGGCGGATGTGGTGCTGTTGGTGCTCGACGGCCATGCGGGCTGGACCGCTGAAGACGCCGCCTTGCTGGCGCGCATCCCCGCGCAGATCCCCAGGATCCTGGTGGCCAACAAGGCGGATCTCCCTGCGGGGATCTTCCCCCAGCCAGTTGATGTTCAGTTGTCGGCCTTGGAGGGCACGGGGGAGGCCGACCTGGTGCAGGCCCTGCTGGAGCGTTGTGGTGCTGCTGGAACCGAAGGGGTGCTGCTGGCGCTGAACCAACGTCAACGCGATCTGGCCGCCCAAGCCGCCGAAGCCCTGGCTCGCAGCCAGGAGGTGGCAGCCCAGCAGCTCCCGTGGGACTTCTGGACGATCGATCTGCGGGAGGCGATCCGCGCGCTGGGGGAGATCACCGGAGAAGAGCTCACCGAAGCGGTGCTGGATCGGGTGTTTTCGCGCTTCTGCATCGGAAAATAGGTTCAGCGCACGTCTGAAACGGTTTGGACTGGCAATCCCCGGCACTCACCGCTGCCTTGGAGGCCTGGCTGGCGGAAGACATCGGCCGCGGTGATCTGACGGCGGCTGCCTTGCAGGGACAGCAGGGGCAGGCCCATTGGGTCGCCAAACAACCGGGCCGGTTCTGTGGTGGACCGTTGGTGCAGCACCTGTTCCAGCGCCTGGATCACGGGGTGAGCCTTCGCCTGCTGCGGCAGGACGGTGACGCCGTTGAGGCCGGGGACTGCCTGTTGGAGCTGCAGGGGCCTGCCACGGCTTTGGTGGCTGGGGAACGCACCGCCTTGAACCTGGCCATGCGCCTCTCGGGCATTGCCACCGCCACCGCTGCATTGGTGGCCCAGCTTGAGGGCACCGGTGTGCGTCTGGCTGACACCCGCAAGACCACCCCTGGGCTTCGTCTGCTGGAGAAATACGCGGTGCGTTGCGGCGGCGGCATCAACCACCGCATGGGGCTGGATGACGCTGCCATGCTCAAGGAGAACCACATCGCCTGGGCGGGGGGCATCACAGCGGCCATCACGGCTGTGCGTGAGCATGCCCCTTGGCCTACGGCAGTGATTGTGGAAGCGGAGACGGAGGCCCAGGCATTGGAGGCGGTGCAGGCGGGCGCCAATGGGGTGCTGCTGGATGAATTCAGCCCTGAGCAGCTCACCCAGCTGGTGCCGCGCCTGCGGGCCTCCAGCACCGGGGTGGTGGTGCTGGAGGCCTCCGGCATTCAGCCCGAGCAGTTGCAGGCCTACGCCGCCACCGGCATTGATCTGATCTCCACCAGCGCGCCGGTCACCCGCAGCCGCTGGCTCGACTTGAGCATGCGTTTCACCTGAAGAGGGATGATCAGAGCCGGATTCCCCCGGCCACGCACTGCCCATGCTCAGCCTGTCCCAGTCCCTGGATGCCCAGCTGCGGGCGGCGATGCAACGGGCCTTCCCGGAAGCCGATGCGGGGCTGGACCCCCAGCTGGCCCCTGCCAGCAAGCCGGAATTCGGCGACTTCCAGGCCAATGGCGCGCTGCCCCTGGCCAAGCCCTTGAAGCAGGCTCCTCGGCAGATCGCCACGGCGATCGTGGAGCAGCTGCAGGCCGATCCCGCCTTCACAGACCTCTGCCTGGAGCCGCAGATCGCCGGGCCTGGCTTCATCAACCTCACGATCCGGCCGGAGCGGCTGGCGGCGGAGGTGTCGGCACGGCTGGGGGACGAGCGTCTCGGCGTGCCGGCGGTCAGCAACGCGGCGCCGGTGGTGGTGGATTTCTCCAGCCCCAACATTGCCAAGGAGATGCATGTGGGGCACCTGCGATCCACGATCATTGGCGACTCCCTGGCGCGGGTGCTGGAGTTCCGCGGCCATCCGGTGCTGCGCCTCAATCACGTGGGCGACTGGGGCACCCAGTTCGGCATGCTTATTACCCACCTCAAGCAGGTGGCGCCGGAAGCCCTGGACACCGCCGATGCGGTGGATCTTGGAGACCTCGTGGCCTTCTACCGCGAGGCCAAGAAGCGCTTCGATGACGATGAAGCGTTCCAGTCCACCTCCCGCGACGAGGTGGTGAAGCTGCAGGGGGGCGATCCGGTGTCGCTCAAGGCCTGGGGCCTGCTCTGCGACCAGTCGCGGCGCGAGTTTCAGAAGATCTACGACCGGCTCGACATCCGCCTCAGCGAACGCGGCGAGTCGTTCTACAACCCCTTCCTGCCAGCGGTGATTGATGGCCTGAAGGCGGCTGAGCTGCTGGTCACCGATGCCGGTGCCCAGTGCGTGTTCCTTGAGGGCGTGCTGGGCAAGGACGGCAAGCCCCTGCCGGTGATCGTGCAGAAGAGCGACGGCGGCTTCAATTACTCCACCACTGATCTGGCGGCGATCCGCTACCGCTTTGGAGCGGCGCCGGAGGGGGATGGTGCCCGCCGGGTGGTGTATGTCACCGATGCTGGCCAGGCGAACCATTTTGCCGGGGTGTTCCAGGTGGCCGAACGGGCCGGCTGGATCCCGGACGGTGCGCGCCTCGAGCATGTGCCCTTTGGCCTGGTGCAGGGGGAGGACGGCAAGAAGCTCAAAACCCGCGCCGGCGACACCGTTCGTCTGCGGGATCTGCTCGATGAAGCCGTCGAGCGGGCAGAAACCGATCTGCGTTCACGCCTGAAAGAGGAGGAGCGCAGCGAGTCGGAGGAGTTCATCCAGCATGTGGCGGGCACCGTGGGTTTGGCGGCGGTGAAATACGCCGACCTCAGCCAGAACCGGATCACCAATTACCAGTTCTCCTTCGATCGGATGCTGGCGCTGCAGGGCAACACGGCGCCCTATCTCCTCTATGCCGTGGTGCGCATCGCCGGTATCGCCCGCAAGGGGGGCGACCTTGCGGCCACCAATGCCCAACTGCAGTTCAGCGAGCCCCAGGAGTGGGCCCTGGTGCGGGAGCTGCTCAAGTTCGATGCTGTGATCGCTGAGGTGGAGGAGGAGCTGCTGCCCAACCGCTTGTGCAGCTATCTGTTCGAGCTCAGCCAGGTGTTCAACCGTTTCTACGACCAGGTGCCAGTGCTCAAGGCCGATCCTGAAGCGCTGGCATCCCGCCTGGCCCTCTGCCGTTTAACGGCTGACACCCTCAGACTGGGGCTCGGACTGCTGGGCATCGCCACCCTGGACCGCATGTGAGCGACAACACTCAACCGTTCACACCCGCTGGTGCTCCGGCGGCCCGCGCCGCCGTTGAACAGCTCAAGGCCTACAGCGCGCCGTTGGAGGGTCGCCGCCAGATGCTGCGGCTGGATTTCAACGAGAACACGATTGGCCCCAGCCCCCTGGTGGCCCAGGCACTGCGCAACTTCAGCACCGAAGAGATCGCCGTTTATCCGGAGTACGACGGCCTGCGGGGTGCGTTGCTTCAGAACCTGCTGGAAACCGGCTGTAAGCCGGGGTTGAAGCCTGATCAGGTGGGCCTGTTCAACGGTGTGGATGCCGCCATCCATGCGGTGTTTCAGGCCTATGGCGATGCCGGTGAGACGTTGCTCACCACAGCGCCCACCTTCGGGTACTACAGCCCTTGCGCTGGGATGCAGGGCATGACGATTGAGGCGATTCCCTACGAAGGGGAGACGTTCAACTTCCCCTTGGCGGCCATTCAGGAGGTATTGGCGGCTCGATCGCCGCGGTTGCTGTTGATCTGCAACCCCAACAACCCCACCGGCACGCGCTTGCCAGCAGATCAGGTGATCGCCTTGGCGGCTTCAGCCCCGGGCACCTTGGTGGTGGTGGATGAGCTCTACGAGGCCTTCACCGGAGACAGCGTGCTGCCGAGTGCAGATTTCACGGCCACACCGAATCTGCTGGTGTTCCGCTCCTTGGCTAAAACAGCTGGTTTGGCGGGGTTGAGGATTGGCTTTGCCATCGGCCACGCCGATGTGGTGGATCGGGTCAGCCGCGTCACCGGGCCCTACGACGTCAACAGCGTGGCCGTGGCCGCGGCATTTGCCGCCTTGGCGGATCAGTCGTATGTGGATGCCTACGTGGCTGAGGTGCTGCGGGCTCGTGACTGGACCCTGCAGGCGCTGCGAAAGGCTGGCGTGAAGCACCACTGCGACGGCGGCAACTATCTGCTGATCTGGCCCCAGCGCCCGGTGGCGGAGGTGGATGCAACGTTGCGCGAGGCGGGAATCCTGGTGCGTTCGATGGCGGGCAAGCCCCTGATTGATGGGTGCTTCCGGGTGAGCATCGGCACCACCAGCCAGATGCAGCGTTTCATGGAGGCGTTCCTCCCCCTGGAGCGATGAACCGCCTGCTGCTGCTGGCCACCGGCGGCACCATTGCCGGCTGTGCAGACAGCAGGGCAACGCTGAACAACTACACCGCGGGCGTGCTGGGGGGCGATGCCCTGTTGGCGGCGGTGCCGCAGCTGCAGGAGCTGGCCGCGATCAGTGTTGGGCAGATCGCCAATGTCGACAGCGCCGATCTGTTGTTTGCGCACTGGCGTGCGCTGGTGGGACGCATTCGTGCTGCCTTTGCGGCAGACCCCGAGCTGGCCGGGGTGGTGATCACGCATGGCACCAACACGCTGGAGGAAACCGCCTGGTTGCTGCAGCTGTTGATCGACGATCCCCGGCCGGTGGTGCTGGTGGGGGCGATGCGGCCGGCCACGGCCCTCAGTGCCGATGGCCCCCTCAATTTGTTGCAGGCAGTGCAAGTGGCCTCAAGCCCAGAAGCGCGCGGTCAGGGCGTGCTGGTGGTGATGGATGGCCAGATCCATTCCGCCCAGCGGGTCACCAAGTTGGCCACCCAGGGGGTGGGGGCGTTCGCCAGTCCCGGTCGCGGGCCCGTGGGCTGGGTGGATGACGTTGGCGTTCATCTGCCCATGGCGAGTGGACCCCAGCAGGTGCCCTTTGCTGGGCTCGATTTGCCGGAGCAATGGCCCCAGGTGCCAATCGTCTACGGGTGTGTGGAGCCCGAGCCGCTACTGCTCAGCGCTTGCCTCAACGCCGGCGTTGAGGGTCTGGTGTTCACCGGGACGGGCGCCGGCCAGTTGTCGGCAGGCGAATGCTGTGTGTTGGAGGCGTGGGATGAACCGCGGCCATTGATGTTGCGGGCTAACCGCTGCGGATCAGGCCCTGTGCATCATCATCCCGAGGACGAACGGCTCGGGCTGCTGCCCGCGGGCAGC
>Ga0189284_100388_pt1 | contig 23878 bp, 26 predicted proteins | sample N32C7minimetaG_FD_130314 | JGI IMG/M metagenome (GOLD analysis project Ga0189284, IMG submission 130314) | Marine microbial communities from the Costa Rica Dome - N32 C7 mini metaG | ecosystem: Environmental > Aquatic > Marine > Oceanic > Photic zone | place: Costa Rica: the Eastern Pacific...
GCCACGCATCCTTTTGCGGCTCGGATCAGCCATGACCTGATGACGGCCTGTGCGGATCTCGGCCAACCGCTGCTGCGTTATGAGCGTCGCCTTGAACCGCTGGGAGCGGCCTCTCTCCTGGCTGATGCCGATGCATTGGCGGCCCAACCGCTCCAGGGCCAACGCCTGCTGCTGGCCATTGGAGGCCGTCATCTTCCGGTCTTGACTGCTGCTGTGCGCCGCGCCGGAGCCATCCCCTATGGCCGTGCGCTTCCATCCCCCGATGGATTGCGCGCCGCCTTGCGGGCAGGTCTGCCCCCGGATCACCTGGCCGTGGTGCGCCCTCTGCAAGGGGAGGTGCCGGGGGCGATCGAGCGGTCTCTTTGCCGTCGCTGGGGCATTGGCGTGGTGCTCTGCCGCCAGTCCGGTGGTGTGACGGAACAGTTCTGGCATCAACTCACCACAGATCTGGGGCTGCGATTGCTGCTGTTGCGGCGTCCCTTCCCTCCCGACGGGATGGAATGCGTCGAGGATGTCAGCAGCCTGATGGATCGGCTTGAGCGTGATTGAAGCGAGTGGGCTCGTGCTGGCCCTTACCACGGAAGCGAACGCTGAGCGCGCCCAACAGCTGGCAGAGGCCTTGCTGGAGCGCCATCTCGTGGCCTGTGTGTCCATCCACCCCGTTCAGTCGTTCTATCGCTGGGAGGGGTCGCTGCAGGCGTCCCATGAGGTCCAACTGCTGATGAAGACCTCAGCTCAGCATGTGGACGCGCTGCGCTTGGCCGTCTCCGAGCTGCACAGCTACGACACCCCCGAGTGGTTGTGCTGGCCGGTGACGGCATCACCGGCCTATGGGGCCTGGGCCATCGCTGAGCTCAGTTCAGATGCGTCTCCGCCAGCTGCTTGAGGGAGACCTGGGAGCGAGCCCCCAGTTGGGTCACAATCTGGCCGGCGCAGAGGGCTCCGAGCTCACCACAGCGCTCCAGTGACTCGCCCTGGGTGAAGCCATGCAGAAATCCCCCGGCATAGAGGTCGCCTGCTCCCGTGGTGTCCACCAGATCTCCCAGGCCGAAGATGCCGATATCCCAGCGCTGGTCTCCACTCAGCACAACGGACCCCTGGGCGCCACGGGTGATCGCAATCACTGAGCAGCAGCCGCGCACCCGCTCGAGGGCCTGGTCGAAATCGTCGGTCTCGTAGAGCGACTGAATTTCGACGTCATTGGCGAACAGCAAATCGACGTGGCCATTCACCAGCTCGAGAAAACTCGCTCTGTGCCGATCCACACAGAAGCCGTCTGAGAGAGAAAGAGCCACCTTTCCGCCTGCTTCACGGCAGGCTTCGGCTGCGGCGATGAAGGCCCGTTTGGCGGCTGGACTGTCCCAGAGGTAGCCCTCCAGGTAAAGCACCTTGGCCTGCTTGACCATGGAGAGGTCGAGATCCTCGGGCTCCAGTTGGGTGGACGCCCCCAGGAAGGTGCACATGGTGCGCTCGGCATCGGGCGTGACGTAAATCAGGCAGCGCGCCGTTGTGGCTCCACTGGTGGCTGCTGGGGTCTCGAAGCGTGCCCCAACGGCCTGGATGTCGTGGCTGAAAATGCTGCCGAGCTGGTCGTCCCGGACGCGGCCGATGAAACCGGCGCGTCCGCCGAGCTGCGCGATGCCCACCATCGTGTTGGCGACCGATCCACCGGAGGTCTCGAGGCCCGTTCCACTGGCCTTGTAGAGAGCTTCGGCCTGTTGTTCATCGATCAGCGCCATGCCCCCTTTCTGGAGGCCGTGTTCAGCGATGAAACCTTCGTCTGTCTGCACCAGAACGTCAACGATGGCGTTGCCGATGCCAACGACATCGAGACTGCAGTCGCTGGGGAAACGGGTCTCTGATGACATCGGGGCGTGGAAAGCAGCCCCGAAGTATGAACGTCAGCAGCTCAGGCGCTCAACAGGGCTCGCTTGGGACCATGGATCGGATCTTCGACAACGATGGTCTGATCACGGCTGGCCCCCAGGGAGACAATGGCGATCGGCACTTCCATCAGATCGGCGAGGAAGCGCAGGTAATCCATGGCTGGCTTAGGGAGATCCTCAAGGCTGCGGCATTCCTCGGTGGAGCACTGCCAGCCAGGCAGTGTTTCGAAGATGGGTTTGCACTGGGCGAAGTCATCGGCACTGCTGGGGAAGTGCTCGATTCGCTCGCCGTTGAGTTCATAGGCCACGCAGACCTGAATTTCGTCCAGTTCGTCCAGCACATCCAGCTTGGTCACAGCCAGACAGTCCAAGCCGTTGACCTGCACGGCGTAGCGACCGATCACGCCGTCGAACCAGCCACAGCGCCTCTGGCGGCCAGTGGTGGTACCGAATTCGCCACCCCGTTCCGTGAGCTGGTCATTCAGGCTTCCGCTCAGCTCAGTGGGGAAGGGGCCTTCACCCACGCGGGTGGTGTAGGCCTTGGCAACGCCGATGACGCGGTCAATCAGGGTTGGGCCCACGCCTGCACCGATGCAGGCCCCGCCGGAAACGGGGTTGGAGGACGTGACGTAGGGGTAGGTGCCGTGGTCCAGGTCCAGCAGCGTGCCCTGGGCACCTTCGAACAGGATGTTCTTGCGATCTCGCGCTGCCTGATGAATCGTCTGGGTGCACTCCACCACGTGGGGGGCGAGGCGCTTGCCGTATCCCAGATATTCCTGGATGACGTCTTCGGCGTTCAGGGGCTCAACCCCGTAAATGGTCTGAAGAAGTTCGTTCTTCTCCTGCAGTGGGCCTTCTAGGCGATCCCTCAGCCGTTGTTCGTCAAGCAGGTCGATCACACGGATGCCGCTGCGCTGCGACTTGTCGGCGTAGGTGGGGCCGATTCCACGGCCTGTGGTTCCGATCCGTCGAGCTCCCCGCTGCTTCTCCATGGCCTGGTCGAGCAGGCGGTGGTAGGGCATCGTCACGTGGGCCGTGGATGCCAGGCGAAGCCCTGAAATATCAATGTCGTTGGCGATGAGCATGTCCAGCTCACCGAGCATCACTTTGGGATCCACCACCGTGCCGGATCCGATCAGACAGATCGTGTCGGGATAGAGGATTCCAGAGGGAATCAGGTGCAGCTTGAGCACACGATCGTCAACAACGATCGTGTGGCCTGCATTCACACCACCCTGATAGCGAACCACCACATCGGCGGAGCGGCTCAGGAGATCGGTGATCTTTCCTTTTCCCTCGTCACCCCACTGCGCTCCGATGACGACAACGTTGGCCAAGAACACGGCGGCCCGAAGCCGCAGATCTGCACAATCCGCGAGTATCTCAGATCTCGGGTGGCATCGTCAAAACCGAGCTGGTTTCGGGGGGCTCAGCTGCCCCGGACCACTGATTTCTCAGCCTTGTTGAGTTCCTTGGCGATGCGGTCATGCAGCGCTTCCGGCAGGGGGCGATTGGCGTAGGAGGCGTAATGACCAGCCAGCGAATTCAGCGCGGTCTGCATCGTGGTGAAGGAGCTGAGTCCGTTCACGCGGGGCTGGGGCCGATAACGGGACATGTAGTCGTTGATCAGGGCCCGGGCGTCGGCCTCAGCTTCGGCGTGGGTGGGATCGTCCTGAGGCAGGTCGATCACCGTCAGCAGAGTGCGGGAGACCGCCACGGTGTCTTCCACGTAGTCGCCGCTCAGACGAGCTTCAGCGTCCCCACTGCAGGCCGTCAGGAGGAGGCACAACCCGAGGCCAAGGGCTACGGCGGCCCGGCTGAGGGGGCGAAGCAGGCGTGTCAGTGCGGAGAGCATGAAACCCTTCAGTGTCGTTCGACTTTAGGGGTGGAGTGCCTTGATCAGGCAGGTCACAGCCTCAGCGTGGGGAAGCTTTTGCACCTCGCGGCTGCTGCGGCACACCAGTTCAACGGTGCCTTCGCTGGCGTCGCGTCCCACCACGATCCGCCAAGGGATGCCGATCAGATCTGCGTCTTTGAACTTGACGCCGGCGCGTTCCTTGCGGTCGTCGATCAGCACATCCACCCCAGCGTTCTGAAGCTCCGAGTACAGCGCTTCCCCCAGCTGGGCCTGGGTCTCGTCCTGGATGTTGGCCACGACCACGATCGCCTCGAAGGGGGCGATGGCCGTCGGCCAGCAGATGCCGCTGTCATCGTGATGCTGCTCGACGGCAGCCTGCGCCAATCGCGAAACGCCGATGCCGTAGCAACCCATCCAGAACGGTTCGGTTTTGCCGTTCTCGTTGGTGAAACGGCTCTCCATGGCCTCAGAATATTTTCGGCCCAACTGAAAAATGTGGCCGACTTCGATGCCTCTTTTTTCCGTCAGGCGTGATTCCGGGTTGTGTTGGCAGACGTCGCCGGCACGTGCATTACGCAGATCCAGGCTGGTTGGCTTCTGACCGATGGCGGTCCAGCTGGTGTTGAAACGGTGCAGATCGGGCGTGTTGGCACCACAGATGAAGCTGCCGAGTTCGCTCGCGGTTTCATCGGACAGGCGCAGAAATGTTGGCTCCCAGGTCTTGGCTCCCTTCAGAACGTCATCGGAGAGGTCGGGACCGATCGATCCAAAGGGGAGCGGATCAATCTGCTGACGCTTGTTGTCCTCTGGTGTGATCGGGCGGCAATCGAGAACACCCTTGTTGAGGGTTCGGCTGACCGCGTTCACGACCTTGGTGGGATTGAGCTCTTGGTCACCACGGAGGCTCACCAACAGCGGTTGGAGGGTCTCATCGTCCAGGGTCGCCACCAGCAGCAGCACCTTCACCACCTGGCTCGGATCCCAGCCTTTGGCGTCGCAGAGGCTTTCGATGCTGCCCAAGCCAGGGGTTGGAATCGATTCCTCCGGGCCGTCGGGAAGAGGAGATGCGGTGGATGGGATCGAAACAGCCTTCTCTTGGTTGGCGGCGTATTGGCCGTCATCGCTGATCAGGATCAGGTCTTCCCCGGCATCCGCCGTCACCATGAACTCCTGGGAGGCGGCACCGCCGATCGCTCCGCTATCGGCATCGACAGGGACGGCATCCAGGCCACAACGTTCAAAGATGCGGCGGTAGGCCTGATCCATCACGCCATAGGTCTCGCGAAGATCCGCTTCGCTGGCATGGAAGGAGTACGCGTCCTTCATGATGAATTCGCGGCCTCGCATCAGGCCAAAGCGGGGACGGATCTCGTCGCGAAATTTGGTCTGGATTTGATAAAGGTTCACCGGGAGCTGCCGGTATGACCTCAGCAGCTCCCCTGCCAGGCTGGTGATCACCTCTTCATGGGTCGGACCAAGCCCCAGTTCTCTGCCCTGGCGGTCTTCGAGGTGGAACATGATCCCCTCGCCAGCGGTGTAGCCCTGCCAACGCCCGCTCTTCTGCCAGAGCTCAGCAGGGTGCAGCTGCGGCAGCAGGGTTTCCTGGGCGCCGGCGTGGTTCATCTCCTCGCGCACCACGGCGGTGATCTTTTGCAGCACCCTCCACATCAAGGGGAGGTAGGCGTAGATCCCTGATCCCACGCGACGGATATACCCGGCCCTGAGAAGCAACTGATGCGAGGTGATCTCCGCTTCGGCGGGAACATCCCGAAGCGTCACCAGCAGCAGGCGGGAGACGCGCATCAATCGCAACAAAATGGGATTTGGAAGTTATCACCGCTTCGGCGACATGCCGATCGCGGAAGTGTCTGTTTTGCTGGAATTCCCCTGGGCGCCCTGAGTCTCGACTGCTACCGTCCAGCTCAATCCAGCCTGTCCTAGGCCCGTCTCATGTTTCCTCGGTCCGTTGAATCTGTGGCGACAAGCGTTCAACAAGCGACCGAACTTTCCATGGATCCGGCCCATGCGTCAGCTCAAGCCGAGGCCCTGGTGGGGATCGACGACGTTCAGAAATCCCTGAATCGCTCCCGCGCTTCGGTGTATCGCTACACCAACACAGACCCACGCAACCTCAACCCTCCGTTCAACCCCCGCAAGCTGAACCCGGAGTACCGCAGCGATCAGAAAGATCCGCTGATGTTCCACCCCAATGAGGTGGCGCGCTTCGCCAAAGATGTTCTCCGCATCAAAGAAGTCACTGTTGAGGTGCTGAACTCTCCTTCAACGGCGACGCAGCAAATCCTGGGATCGATCCTTGAGGAGCTTCGGCTGATCCGTACCCATCTCGAGGCGAGTGGGGCATCACCCTCTGATCTGAGCGCACGACTCGACCAGCAGGACCGGCCCGCTGCTTAATGATCGGTGCGTCCTGTTTTTTGCAGTGACAGAATGAGTTCAACAACGTTGTGATCGGAAGAGGGAGCTTTTCAAGCCCCCCGTTTTATGGCCTCAGATGTTCCCCACCCGTCTAACGACGACGCCATCGCGTCTTCGGAGGCGGATGAGCCGTTCAGTCGTCGCGCCTCGTTGACGGCCGTCAAAGGATTGCTGATTGCTGTTGTCAGTTTCAGTGCTCCCCTTGTGGCTGTGATCACGGACCGAACCTTCCCATCTCCGCGACTGATCCCCACCGCCTCGGATCGGCATGGATCTCCATCAGCTCCCCCCGTCACCTTCGCCAGGCTTGGTGAATCTCATCGTTGAGATTCCGGCAGGAAGCAGAAACAAATACGAGTACTCCGCCGAAGCCGGCGTGATGGTTCTGGATCGGGTGATGCACTCCTCGGTGCGTTACCCCTTTGATTACGGCTTCATCCCCAACACGCTGGCGGAGGATGGATCTCCCCTCGACGCCATGGTGATCATGGCTGAACCCACGTTCGCTGGTTGCCTGATTAAGGCTCGCCCCATCGGCGTGTTGGACCTCCACGACAAGAATGTTTATGACGGGAAGATTCTCTGTGTCCCGGACGCAGACCCCCGTCAGGACGAGATCCGCAGCATTCGTCAGATCGCTGCCTCCCAGCTGGAGGATGTCGCGGAATTCTTCAGGACCTACCGCACGTTGCAGGGCAGCGTCGTATCGATTGATGGATGGCGCGACCTCGATGCGGTTCAGCCATTGCTTGATTCCTGCATCAATGCAGCCGATTGATCTCAGGCAAGAGCCCCTTGATCAGGCCGGATGCTTGTAAGTTGGTGCGCACTGAGATTTGCGGAACCCGTGCCCACCATCCGATTCGAGCAGGAAGGCCAGCAGGTTGGCTGCATCGAGGGCGCAAATCTGCGTAAGGCTGCACTTGATGCGGGCGTCAACCCCTACAAGAGCCTCAACAACCTCAACAACTGCAGTGGCGTTGGTCAGTGCGGCACCTGCGTGATGGAGGTGGTTGAAGGGCAAGCCAACCTGTCCCCCCGCAGCGATGTTGAAGAGGTTTATCTGGCCGATCGTCCTGCCAACTTCCGCCTGAGCTGCCGCACCACAGTGTTTGGTGATGTCACCGTTCGCACCCGCCCCGCTGAAGGTGTGGGCCGCGGCTCCAACAGCCTCGTTGGTGCGATTAAATCCCTGTTCGGCCGCTGAGCCTTGGCCGGAACCCTTCAGGTTTACAGCTACAACCGCTGCAGCACCTGTCGAAAGGCATTGGCCTGGCTCACTGAGCGAGGCATTGCCCATCAGGTGCATGACATCACCCTGACTCCACCGTCCAAGGAAATGTTGGTGGCCGCTCACCAATCCCTCGGTGACAGGAAACTGCTGTTCAACACCAGCGGCCAGAGCTATCGCGCCATGGGCGCGGCAGCAGTGAAGGCTCTGTCGGATGAAGAGGCTCTCGAGGCCTTGGCTGCTGATGGAAAATTGATCAAACGACCGTTCGTGGAGGTGAACTCTTCCACTTACCTCACCGGCTTCAAGCCTGATCTTTGGGAATCTGCACTCCAGGGCTGAAGTTCAAGCCATCCAATTCGCTGATCAGGGCGTCCACATCGCCTTGGTCGCGGATCTGACGGAAGCTTGAGCGTTTGATCTCTTCCAGGAGGGCGACCAGCAGATCCTGGCTGCGGCTCAGCACAGGCCCCTGTTCCAGGGTGTGGGCCAGCTCCTCCCAGAGCCGATCCAAGGCCTCGGATCCAAGCGATTCCAGAACAGGGTCCCGCTGACCGATGCGGTTTCCGGCTCCCTTGGACAGGTCGAGCACGGAGGTCACCATGCTTTCTGCCAGCTGGCGGCTGAATTCCGATTCGGCGTTTTGCAGTCCAGGTAGTCGCCGTAGGGCATCCGGCACCACGTTCCGGTCCAAGCTCTGCTGCACCAGATGGCTGATCACGGCTTGCAGCTGCGGTCGCATGGCCGGGCCAATGCGGGTGAGCAGAAGGGGAAGCCACAACCGCAACAGCTCGATCACCTCCCGCTCATCGTTCAGATCACTGCTCTGGTAGCTGCAGAGTCCGCGAACCCTCTCCGGCAGCTGTGGTGATCGAATCAGTTGCTGCAGAGCATCGACCACCCTGACGGCGATCACTTCAAACAGCTCCACAGCCAACAGGGCCACCACGCCGCGGCTGATCACGGCACGCAGCGGTTCGAGTTGCAGGAGGCCCGCTCCGCAAAGCCGTTCTGTGACCGGAACCACCCTGAGCCAGCGCGCAAACGGCAGCAGCAGGGGCAGGTCGATCCAGCGGCGTAACAGGGCATCGCGCCAGCGGATCGCCGGATAGCGCTGTTTCAGGCGCCAGGCACGCAGAAGAATGTCGAGCAGAAACAGCAGTTGAAATGGCGTGTCGATGCGCCAGCTCAAATCGCTGGGGCGCCCGTTTTCATCGATGCTTCGCCAGTAGTTGCTTTCCACTAGCGGCAGGATCTGCTGGCTCCAGAACTGACGCTCCTGGCTCCAGGGGGAGCGTTCCAGATGCTCGGGGCTCAGGAGAAGGTTGGCGGAGTCACGGGCTGATTCCAGGCCGGTGCGGGCGCGCAGTCGGTTCTTGAATTTTTCAAGGGCGCCGGCTTGGCCTGAACTGATGAACGGATTACTGTCCATCAACGCTGTGGTGAGCACCACCTGGTGCTGCAGCAGATCGGTGCTTACCGCCGTGCGCGGGCCGTTTTGTCGCAGGGCACGATCCAGGGCGGTGTAGGCCTTGAGGTAAGCCTCGGTGTCGCGATGGGGTTCGATGCCCTTGAGGGGATCCAGCCACGGGGTGATGTCCGGCAGCCAGGGCAGGGGAACCACCAGGGGAAGCGATGGCACCGGATAAAGATTGCGTTGCAGCCAGAAGTTGCGCAGGGGGATGTAGGTGAGGTCGATGGCGACCCAGGTGAGATTGACTGCGGCAATGACAGCAATGGCCTGGTCCCACCGGCGCCAGCTGAACAGGCCGTGTTGGGGCTTGAGGGCTTTCCAGCGTGGACGGATCATGGGGCCTGCAGGCTCCCCCTATCGTGGGTCGAAAGATTGAGCCTGCCCACATTGAACGCGGAGAGAGAACCTTCCGATGTGAAGGGCAGAGTCAGCGCGATCTGGGAGTTCTGGGCCCCTTTTCTGTTCACGGTTTCGCTGTATCTCCTGCTTCGGCAGTTCGCCTTTGAAGCCCGCTACATCCCTTCGGGATCAATGCTGCCGGGTCTTCAGGTGGGCGACAAGTTGATCGTCGAGAAGCTTTCCTACCGCTCCCGACCTCCTCAGCGGGGAGAGATCGTTGTGTTCAACTCCCCCAGTGCCTTTGATCCCGTCTGGAAATTGGAGGGGGGGCAACCCAATCCACTCAAGTGCGGCTTCGTCACCTTCCCAGGCATCAGCTGGGTTGTTGATCGTGTGCTGTTGCAGCGTTATCCCGAATGTGAGGCTTGGATCAAACGGGTGGTGGGTGTTCCTGGTGATGTCGTGGAGGTGAACAGCCGTGGTGCCGTAACAATCAACGGCACGGCCTTCAAGGAGCCTTACGTCACCAACTTCTGCTCCGATCGCGACGGAATGATTGGCTGCAAGGGCCTCTATGCCGTGGTCCCTGAAGGCAACGTTGTTGTGCTGGGCGACAACCGCCGCAACAGCCAGGATGCCCGTCGCTGGCCAGGCGGCCCATTTTTACCAGACGATCAGATCATTGGCCGTGCCGTCTTCCGCTTCTGGCCCCCTTCGCGCATCGGTTCGCTCAGCAATTGAGGCCACAGGCCACAACGCGTCCCTGAAGCTCGCGGCCCAGCCAGGGAATGTTGGCTGCACGCGGTGCCCCGGAGGTTTTGCTGCTGATGGTCCAGCGTTGATCGGGATCGAACAGCAGCCATCGCCGGCTGCCCTGCTCAAGCTGTTCAGGCGGCTGGTCGATCAGGGCTGACGGCCCAAAGCTGAGGGCCTGCCAAAGATCTTCCGTGGTCCAGCGGCCCGGCCGCACCAGGGCATTCCACAGCGCAGCAAGCACCACATGGTGGCCGCTTAGGCCTGCGGGGCGCTGGTCGCCCGGCAACAGCATGTCCTCCTCATCCAGAGGAACAGCATGCACAGCCACGGCGGTGATCGTTCGCTGCTGAACGGCCTGGATCAACTGCTCGCGATCGTCCGGGCCACCGAGGGAGGGGCAGACGCGCCAGCCCGGATCGCTGCTGGCCAGCATGCTGCGGTCGGTGAGGAGATGCCACCAGCTCACGCTGCTCAGGGGCGGGAACTCGCAGCCTGAAAGCTGCTGCACCGCTGCTGCTGTGGAGAGGTTCATCAGCCGCAGCTGTCGTTCCGGATGGCGTTGATGCAGCAGCAGCAACTGGCTGAGGGGAACGGTCTCACTGGTGATTGGATCCGCTGGCCACCCGGCCCGCAGCGTCTCCACGCCTTCCCGCACCAGCCCCTCCCCCTGCAGCGCGGGATCCCGGGGTGCCACGAGCACTGGGCATCCCCCCATTTCTCCGAGCAGCAGTCCCCGTTCCAGCAACGGGGTTGGAACCACGGCGTCATCATCCGCCAGTCCGATGGCACCGTGTTCGAGAAGATCGCCGTGGGGGGCGAGTTCTTCCGCTTTGCCGCTGCGGCTGAAGCCTCCCCAAAGGTGCAGACGAACCGTTGCTGTCTGATCCTGCTCGAGACTGAATCCCTGGAGCCGCTCCGGACAATCGCGCCAGCTGCTGCTGCGGGGAAGCAGGCCAATCTGGCCATAGCCCCCTGCGGCGGCACAGTGGCGCAGGCTTATGGCTGTTTCTTGATCCCCACTGAAGGGGGTTTCAAGGATGGAATGGGGATCCACCAGGCAGGGGGCGACCAGTTGATCCGGTGCTGGGCTGGCCTTGATGCCCAGGCCCAGGGCCTGCTGCCGGGCTTCGTCGTCAAAGCCGACGAGAACCCCCTGGTTGATCAGGACTGCACCGAGCTGCACTGAATGTCCGGGGCCACGCAGGACGCGCACCGGATCCAGCAGCAAGGTGTCGTTCATGACGTTAGAGAGCGCCTGCTGCCGTGCGGTCAATCACGCTTCCGAAGTGGGAGGTGAGGTTGAGGCAGGTCACCACTGCAGGCTGGCCTGGATCGGCTGCGATGTCGACCACCGTGACACCACCGTTGCCTTGTTTGACGGCCCAGATGTCGGCCGGGGTCAGCCCCAACAGGTCGCAGAGGATCGTTTTGTTGACGGCGTCGTGGGCTACCACCAGCACCGTTTCCTCAGGCGTCAGCTCGCCAGCGATCTCTCCCCAGCTTCGGACGGAACGGGCCCACACGTCCTGAATGGTTTCTCCTTCAGGCATCTGCACGGTTTCCGGAGCCCGTTTCCAGGTGTCCAGCAGCTCCGACCAGTCCTCTCTGATTTCAGATTCGAGCTTGCCTTCCCAGACTCCGTGTCCGATCTCCACCAGTCCGTCGATCTGGGTCAGGGGCACATCGGGATGGGCCTCGAGAATAATCTGGGCCGTTTCGGTTGGACGCGACAGCGTGCTGCTCCAGGCCCGATCGATGGGGATGTCTTTGAGGAAATCGCGGGCGGCCGCGGCTTGACTGCGACCGTTCTCATTCAGCGGAATATCGATCTGCCCTTGGAAGCGCCCGGCTTTGTTCCAGTCGGTTTCGCCGTGGCGCACCAAAATCAGCCTGGCGTTTTTGCCTTTCTCCGGCAGCGGTTGCAGGTGTGTGGTGCTGTTCAGGCATTCGATCTGCACCTGGGGGCCGTTGTCTCCCGGCCGGATGTTGAAGACCGAAAGGGAGGTGTTGTCGACGCGGAGACGCCGGAAGCCGTGGTCGGGTTCCCCCAGCAGCACCAGCATCAGGCAGCGCAGGATGGCGTTGTGGGCCACCACCAGCACCGTGTCGTTGCCGGTGGCGGGATGGCGCTCCAACAGTGTGCTGATGAAGCCCCGCGCCTGTTCCATCAGCTCAGGCAGTGGCTTGTAGCTCGAACCATCACGACGCTGGAGCTCCAGCTCCATGGGCCGCTGCTTCCAGATCTTGTAGGCCTCCGTTGAGCCTTGCATCAGCTCGTCGATGGTCTGGCCGGACCAGGGCTCAAGATCCACTTCCAGCAGTCCGTCATCAAAGACTGGATCTGGGGCCTGGCCGCCTTGGGTCTCCAGCAGGCTCGCCGTCGTCGCAGCCGCCCGCTGCAGGGGGGAGCTGTAGACGGCCTGGATGCTCACGTCCTGAAGCGAGCGGCCCAGGGCCCGGGCCTGCTCATGCCCCTCCTCGCTGAGGTTCGAGAGATCATCGCGGCCCTGGATCCGCCGTTCCTTGTTGAAACTGCTGAGACCGTGGCGGACCAGAAGAAGACGAAGGGGCACGGTTCAGCTTCAGGGCGCGGCCATCGTATGGAAGCGGCCTTTCGGGGGGACAATCGTGGGCAGTTGAAGCCCGCTGGTGCCCAGTTCCCCACAACCGGTTTCCCCGCGCTGGAAGGGACTTCTGGCGGCCTTATCCCTCGCTTTGGCCGGTTTCATCTGGTTGTCGGGCTTGATGGACAGCCTCTCGAGACCTTCGGTGGCACCGGCCCTGAGCCTTCAGCAGCAGGAGCTGACGCTTCTCGCTGAATCAGCGGTGCCGCCTCCGTTGCGGGACGCTCTCCTGGGGGAGTCGCCGCGGGATGCGCTGCTCAAGGCTCTGGAGGGCATCAGCCCAGAGGAGCGCAATGAGCGGCAGCAACAGATGCTTCTGCTGTTGCAGGGCCAAGGTTCCGCAGCAGCGGAGCTCGAACGCCAACACGACGACCCATTGCTCCAGCAGTTGCATTGCGAAGCGGGTGCCTCTGATCCGACGCTCTGCATCGATGCTGCAGCCGCGGGGCAAGCGGCGTTCCGTTTGGCCGTCAGCACGGTGCTGCCCCTGGTGACGGCCCTGCTCGGTGGACTGTTGCTGTTTGGTCAGGCCTGGCGTCTGCTGCGAGGTCGGCTGATGGCCTGGCCCGATGTTCAGGGGCCGGAGCTGACCCTGGTTGATATGGCCCTGCTGGTGGCCGGTGGCTTTGTGGTGATCAGTGCCGTTGGCGTTCCGCTGGTGGCGCTTCCGTTGGTGGGTGCACTGACGGCGGGGCTGGGCAGTCCTCGTCGTGAAGCCGTGAGTGTGGTGATCAACTACGGCGTGATGGCCCTGCCAAGCCTGCTGATCCTGTGGCGGCAACTGCGCTCGTTGCCCATGGAAAGGGCGCCGCTTGGGGGGTGGATGCAGTGGCGCGTGCGTCCGCTGCTTTCAGCTCTGCGGGATGCCCTGGCGGGCTGGTTGATGGTGACGCCGGTGGTGATGCTCACGGGGTGGTTGCTCGTGCGCCTGGTCGGTGATCCCGGGGGCAGCAATCCGCTGTTGGAGTTGGTGCTCGGCAGCCGTGATCCGCTTGCCCTGGCCTTGCTTGCGCTCACTGCGGTTGTGCTGGCCCCGCTGTTTGAGGAGACGATTTTCCGCGGTGCCTTGTTGCCGGTGTTGGCGATGCGACTCGGTCCCCTCCCGGGGGTCCTGCTCAGTGGCCTGTTGTTTGCCATGGCCCACATCAGTGTTGGCGAGTTGGCGCCGCTCACGGTGTTGGGGGTTGGGCTTGGTTTGGTGCGGCTGCGCAGCGGACGCCTGTGGCCTTCGGTGCTGATGCATGGGCTCTGGAACGCCGTGACGTTCCTGAACCTGCTGCTGCTCTGAACCTTGCCCCGCCTTTCTGCAGGTGGTTCACTGGCCTATTCGCCTGTGATCCCGGTGGTTGCCGCTCCGGAACAGCGTGCATCGACCACAGCTTTCGAGCTGATTCAAGGGTCACTGTCCTCCGGACGCATTGCACGACGCTCGCCTCTTCTTGGGGGGCTCCATCGCCTGATGGACGGCACGCTGCTGGGGTTGATTGCGGCGGTTGCCGTTCTGGCTGGTCTCACGCTGCACTGGCAGCATCGCTGGACTGTGGCCTTCCGCCTGCTGGAGGCAACCAGAACCCAGGCGCACCGTTTGACGGAATCAACCGCTGTGATGGAACAGCATCTGTTGCTGCGGTCTCAGCAGCCCAACCGCCTGGTGCCAACGCAGGTGGCCAATTTGGTGCATCTTGATCGCCCTGATCTGGGGGCGTTGCAAGCCTCCGCCTCCTCGCCCATGGCATCGCTCCAGGCCCTGGGGAATCAGCCCATCCGGGCGGGGTACTGATGACGCGGGCGCCAGGGCGTCGACCCATCCGTTCGCGCCGCTCCCGCGCGCGAGTCGTTCCCCTGACCCAGGTTCCCCCCAAGCGGCTCTGGATCATCTTCTGGATCCTGGCGGCAGGCTTGCTGGGGCTGGTGGGTCGCATGGCCTGGCTGCAGTTGGTGCAAGCCCCCGACCTGGAGCAGCGTGCCCGTCAGCTGCAAACCCAGCGCACCCAACCCTTGGGGCAACGCCGTCCGATCGTCGATCGCACCGGCCGTTTGGTCGCGATGGATGAAAAGCGGTTCCGGCTCTGGGCCCATCCCCGCTACTTCAACATGCCGGGAGATGCCCCTAACCTCGTCCGCCCTGCCGAAGATGTGGCGGCGGTGTTGGCCGATCCCTTGGCTCGTCCTGCGCCTGCGCTGCTGAAGGCCATGGGAACCCAGGCCTCGGGGATCAAATTGGCTGAGGAGCTGGATCCGGAAACGGCCGATCGCATCCGGGACCTTGGAATCAGCGGCCTGGATCTGGAGGCCTATCCCCAGCGGGTGTACCCCCAGGCGTCGTTGTTCGCGAACGTGGTGGGTTTTCTCAATGCGGAGCGGCAACCTCAAGCGGGTCTTGAGCAGAGCCGTAATGGGGATCTGGCTCGCCATGAGCAAACCCGATACCTCCGCCGCGGCGCTGATGGCACGCCATTGCCGGCCAACCTCGCCCCGGGAGCCTTCTATGGCGATGATTTGCGCCTGCAGCTGACGCTGGATTCCAGGCTCCAGCAGGTGGCCCTCAAAGCCCTTGCGGAGCAGGTTGCCAAGTGGAAAGCCCAGAAGGGCGCCGCAATCGTGATGGATGCCACCAACGGTGAGTTGTTGGTGCTGGCATCGACACCCACCTATGACCCCAACCGCTACTGGGATTTCCCGACGGGGCGGTTTCGTGAATGGTCCGTTCAGGATCTCTATGAACCGGGCTCAACGTTCAAGCCGATCAACCTGGCTCTGGCCCTTCAGGACGGTGCCATTCAGGCGACGGATCGGGTGAATGATGTGGGCAAGCTGATGGTCGGTGGTTGGCCGATCAACAACCACGACAAAAAAGCCCATGGTTTGGTGGATTTCGCCACCGTGCTGCAGGTGTCAAGCAACGTCGGCATGGTCCAGGCCATGCGCCGTCTTGACGACGACGCCTACTGGAACTGGATGGAGCGTCTTGGCATCAATCAGCGTCCTGACACCGACCTCCCTGGAGCGGTGGCTGGTCAGCTCAAGAGCAAGAAGCAGTTCACCAGTCAGCCGATCGAGCCGGCGACGACGGCCTTTGGTCAGGGGTTTTCGCTCACACCGCTCAAGCTGGTGCAGCTCCACGGGATGCTGGCCAACGGTGGCAAGTTGATCAGTCCCCACATCACCCGTGGCTTCCGCTCGGGTGATGCCTTGGCTCCGGCGGCGGCACCCAGTGGTCAGCAGTTGCTGAACCCGGAGGTCACGCGCACGGTGCTCCAGTGGATGGAATCTGTGGTGGATCAGGGCAGTGGCAAGGGTGTGAAAACACCCGGCTACCGCATTGGTGGCAAAACAGGAACGGCGCAGAAGGCCCTCAATGGGATCTATCTCCCAGGAGCCAAGATCTGCAGCTTTGTGGCGACCTTGCCGATTGAGGATCCCCGTTATGTGGTGTTTGTGGTGGTGGATGAGCCCCAAGGCGAACACGCCTATGGCTCCACCGTGGCCGTTCCTGTCGCCAAACAGATCATTGATGCCTTGCTGGTTGTGGAGCGCATCGCCCCCTCAAAACCTGCTGAATTGAACAAGCTTTTGAACAGCTGACGCATCAAAAAGCGCGGCTACGTTACGGGTATTGAGCCGTCGTACACCAGGGCCAGCCTGCTCGATCAGCTTTCACAAATGACCGTGGTCGTTGCCGACACGGGTGATCTGGAGGCGATCCGCAAGTTCACCCCTCGGGATGCCACCACCAACCCGTCGTTGATCCTGGCTGCTGCACAGATTCCGGCCTATCAGAGCCTGATTGATGAGGCTTTGCGGTCATCGCGCAAGTTGATGGGTAGTGATGCAGCGGTGGAAGACGTGGTGCGGGAAGCGCTCGATGAGATCAGTGTGATCTTCGGCAAGGAGATCCTGAAGATTGTTCCCCGTCGTGTGTCAACGGAGGTGGATGCTCGCCTGAGTTTTGACACCGACGCCACGATTGAAAAAGGGCGCAAGCTGATTCGTCTGTACAACGATGCCGGCATCAGTAACGATCGGGTTCTGATCAAAATTGCCTCCACCTGGGAAGGCATCAAAGCTGCCGAGGTGCTGGAGAAAGAGGGGATTCACTGCAACCTCACGCTCCTGTTTGGTTTCGGTCAGGCCGTTGCCTGTGCCGAAGCCGGCGTCACTCTGATCTCCCCCTTCGTGGGGCGCATCCTGGATTGGTACAAGGCTGAAACCGGGCGCGACTCTTACCCCGGACCTGAGGATCCGGGTGTGATTTCGGTGACCAAGATCTTCAACTACTACAAGACCCACGGCTACGGCACGGAGGTGATGGGGGCGAGCTTCCGCAACATCGATGAGATCACGGAGTTGGCCGGTTGTGATCTGCTCACGATTTCACCGAAGTTGTTGGATCAGCTCCGTGAGACGGATGCTGTGCTGACCCAGAAATTGGATGCCGCCCATCCCACCGATGGCGAAGCCAAGATCCACGTCGATCGCGCCACCTTTGATGCCCTAATGCAGGACGATCGGATGGCCAGCGACAAACTCACCGAGGGCATTAAAGGCTTCAGCAAAGCCATTGAAACCCTGGAGCATCAACTGGCCCATCGTCTGGCTGAACTGGAGGGTGGATCCGCCTTCCGCCACGCCGTTTCCGAGATCTTCATGCTCAACGACATGAACGGCGATGGCTCGATCACCCGCGACGAATGGCTCGGAAGTGATGCCATTTTTGATGCCCTGGATCAGGACCACGACGGCCTGATCTCTCAGGAGGATGTGCGCCAAGGCTTTGGCGCAACACTGACGCTGACCTCTGTCTGAGTCGCGCTGGTTCCATGCATGCCCTCGACACCATGCGTGCATTGGCCAGCAAGGCCGAAGTGATTCATCTCAATCAGGGTGACGTGCTGTTTCGTACCGGCGAAACCGGCACCTGCATGTACGGCCTGCTGGAGGGATCGGTGCGGCTCACCTGGATCGATTCAGCAGGCCATGAGGGACATGAAGACATCCCTGTGGGTCATGTGTTCGGCGCAGGGGCCTTGGTGATGGAGGACCATCAGCGTCTGAGCACCGCCACGGCCACCAGGGATTGCCGTTTGATTGCCATGAACCGCGACAAGTTCCTGTTTGCGGTTCAGGAGACACCGATGTTCGCAGTGCAACTCCTCGCATCGATTGATGCCCGTTTGCGGGACATCAAGTTGGCCGACGGATGATCGATGGGCGGGGCGATTTTTAAAGCGAAAACGGCATAATTGCCCAACTTTTGAGTCTGGCTTGGTGCACAGCCGTCCCCTGCGTCTTGCGCTGCGGTTGGGTTTGTTCCAGCTCAGCCTGGGGATCCTCGGCGTCCTGATCCTGGGACTGCTGAATCGTCTCTTGATTCAAGACATTCAGGTCCCGGCGGTGCTGGCGGCGGTTGCCGTTGGTGGTCAGCAGTTGATGGGTTTCACCCGCGCCTGGTTCGGCCATCGTTCCGATCGCATCCCCATCAGCCGGCTGCGGCGCACGCCTTTCATCATCAGCAGCACTGTCGCGATTGCCCTGTTGTTCGGTGTTGCCTGCCAACTGGTGCTGCGCTTGGCCACCAGCATGGAGGCCTCCGGCGGTGAGCTGAATGCGCTGCTGATGGGTTTGTTGATCCTGGTTTTTGTTGGGATCGGCACCGCGATTGCCGCTGGTGGCACGGCGTTTTCAGCCTTGATTGCGGATCGCACCACGGAAGCCGAACGGCCGCGGGTGCTGTCAGTGGTGTGAGGGATGCGTCTCCTGGGGGTGTTGCTGGGAAGTGTTCTGGTGAATCAGGTGTTCGGCAGTGCCTGTGCGGCTGATGCCAGCCGCGCTGCGGTGCTGGCTGGTTTGGAGCGTCTGTCGCTGGTGACGCCGCTGCTGTTGCTGGGGCTTGGGGTGGTGTCGGTCTTTGGCGTGGAGCGCCGCACCACAAGCTTGATGCTGCCAGCGGGGTCGGTCCCCCCCGATGTCCCCCAGCGGTTGGCTTTGCCCCAGTTGTTGTTGCAACTCCGCAGCATCCCCCAGGCCGGCCGCTTCCTCGGGGTGCTGTGCCTGTTCACCTTCAGCATGTTCCTCAATGATGCGGTGCTTGAGCCCTACGGTGCCGCCGTCTTTTGCATGAGTGTCTGTGCCACCACATCGCTGAATGTGTTGCTTGCCCTGGGCTTCTTTGCTGGCTTGGGTCTGAGTGGCTTCTGCTTGATTGACCGTGTCGGCAACATCAGAACGGCCCGGGTGGGTGCAGTGTTGGCTGCTTTGGCGTTGTTGGTGATGCTTTGGGCCGGCTCTGGGCAGTCCATCCCCCTGTTGCGAACTGCCGTTGGTTTGTTTGGCCTGTCACTGGGGGTTTGCATGAATGCCTGCCTCACCTTGATGTTCAGCTTTGTGCAGCCCGGCCGCAGCGGCTTTCTGCTTGGTGTTTGGGGGGCGGGCTATGCCTATTCCTGCGGCCTGGCCACCATCAGTGGAGGCGGTCTGCTCACCTTGCTCAAAGCCTGGAACGGTGGTGATTTGTTTGCTGCCTATGGCGGCGTGTTCGGCCTGCAGATGGTTTGTTTCCTGGGTGCCGCATTGATGACGCGCAGCTTGGATGTGGTGGCTTTCCGCAACACGGTGAAAACCCGCTTTGCCGATGTCATTGAAATGGCAGTGGATTGAAGCTTGGCTGGAGCTCCGGATCCACTAGAACCGGGTTCCTTTCATTGCAGTGAATGGCCGCGCTGCAGATCGTCTGGTTCAAGCGTGATCTGCGGATCGTTGATCACCGGCCCCTGGCGGCTGCTGTGGAGCGTGGTGTGGTGCTGCCGTTGTATGTGGTGGAGCCGGAGTTGTGGCGGCAGCCCGATGCCTCCGGGCGGCAGTGGATGTTTTGCCGGGAGTCTCTGCTGGAGTTGCGCCAGGCCTTAGCGGATCGGGGCCAACCCTTGGTGGTGCGCACTGGAGATGTGGTGCAGGTGCTCGAACGGGCCCGGCGTCAGTTCGGCATCGATGGGCTGTGGAGCCATGAGGAAACCGGCAATGGCTGGACGTATGACCGCGACAGACGCATTGGCGCCTGGGCCCGTCAGCACGGCATCGTCTGGACGGAACTTCCGCAGTTCGGGGTGACGCGCCGGATGCGCAGCCGCAATGGCTGGGCCAAACGCTGGGAGGTTCAGATGACGGAGCCCATCACCCCCGTGCCGGCCGCATTGCAATCGCTGGAGGGCATTGATCCCGGTGTGATCCCGGAGCATCCCTGTTCAGATCTGCTGTCGGATGTGTGTCCGCAGCGTCAGATCGGAGGGCGTTCGATCGGCCTTGAGGAGCTGAACGACTTTCTGCAGCACCGCGCTCAGCGCTATCAACGGGCGATGTCGAGCCCCAACATGGCGTTCACCGGGTGTTCGCGCCTGTCGGCTTATCTCACCTGGGGTTGCCTTTCGATGCGGGAAGTGCTGCAGACCAGCCGCAGCTATAGCGGCCGCGGCGTCAGCAGCTTTGAATCACGGCTGCACTGGCACTGCCATTTCATTCAGAAGTTGGAGGATCAGCCTGCAATTGAATTCAGCGATTTCCATCCGTTCATGCGGGGCATTCGTGCAGCTGACGCTGAGCGCTTGACGGCCTGGAGCGAAGGTCGCACCGGCGTCCCCTTTGTGGATGCCTGCATGCGCGCCTTGCGGGCCCATGGCTGGATCAACTTCCGCATGCGGGCGATGTTGATGTCCTTCGCCAGCTACAACCTCTGGCTTCCCTGGAGAGATAGTGGCTTGCACTTGGCGCGCCAGTTTGTGGATTACGAACCGGGGATTCACTGGAGCCAGTGCCAGATGCAGTCGGGCAGCACCTCGATCAACACGATTCGGATCTACAACCCGATCAAGCAGGGCATGGACCACGACCCCCAGGGGCTGTTCATCCGTCAGTGGTGCCCTGAACTCAAGGATGTGCCCACGATTCACATTCATGAGCCCTGGATGCTGGGGGGTGGCATGCCAGCACCGATCGTTGACGTCACCACATCGATGCAGGAGGCCAAAGATCGCATCTGGGCAATTCGCCGATCAGCCGGTTTTGATCGCCATGCCGATGCGATTCAGCGCAAGCACGGCTCCCGTAAGGCGGGGTTGAAGCCAACAACGGCTCGCCGCCGCCGGCGCCAACCTCAGCAACCCGACAACGGTAGCCAGCAGCTCAGCCTCGGTCTTTAGTTGCGCTGCAACAGAAGCTTCCCCTAGGGGATGACAAATCTCCCATGTGTTTCGCAGTCTGGAAGATTGCACGCGAGACCCTCTGTTTTGGCTTTCAAAGAGGCTTGCTAGATCCATAAAGCATGCTTATAGATTTCATGGTTTTCTAATGTTTTGAATGGTTGCGCAGGGTAGGGTGAAAATGATTTTCTTTTCTCGATGAAAATTCAATTGCTTTCCGCTGCTGCCGCCAGTTTTGCTCTGTTTGGCGCTGGTGCACCCGCGCTGATGGCTGCCTCTGCTGATGGAGGAATTGCGGTGCATGAGCTCAGCGACGATGGGAAACAATCTTCGTTTCGTGGCAATCCCAAAAGCAGGCTGCCCATGCGGAAGAATCCCCCTAGAGCCAATCAGTTGCGTTCCCCCTCCCGTCGTGACGGTGTACCTGGATCCAGCGTCGATAAGGGAAGAAAAAATGATGCCTACGGAACGGCAAAGTGGGCCTACACCACATCCTTGGTGAAGCTTGGTAAGAAGCCGAAGGAAAAGGATCAAAATGCTGCAGTATCAGCAGTTCCTTTTCTGAATGCCGGCAAACTATTTATGAGGTTTGGGAATAGTAATTATGTTTGCAGTGGATCAATGATCGGCAAAGGCATTGTCGTCACTGCAGCGCACTGCATTGCTAATTGGGGTCAAGGTAAATCAGGAATAGCTGATGAGGTTTACTTTATTCCCGGAGCAACGAAGCGCGCTAACTCAACCAGTTCAGGCCCGGTTGGGCGCTGGAAAGCGAAAGATATTGTATACCCCACATGTTACATAAACGGCACTTGTAAAAATAAATCCGGCGGTGTTGTAAGTAGCAATGATATCGCGATCGTCGTTCTTGGCGGTAAGAAAAACAAATTGCCTTGGAAAAAAGGCGTTGGATACTATGATTATGGATGGAATGGCTATGGTTTCACAACTGGATCTTCTTTGGCTAGCTCGAAGTCTATGGCACAGATTACCCAGCTTGGATACCCAGCAGCTATCGGTGATACCTCATCCAATCGTGGTGGTGCGATGATCCGAACTGATTCACCTGCAATGTATTCTTTGGAGGCAGCTGGTGTGAAGAATCTGGTGTGGGGTAGTTCTCAGACTGGCGGTAGCTCAGGTGGTCCAGAACTTGTCAATTTTGGTACTAAGCCTAATTACGGTCCAGGTTCTAGCGCTGGTTCAAAGGCAAATTCCAGTCTTGTTATTGGAGTTACCAGCTGGGGCTACGTTTCTACGACTGTCAACCTTCAAGGTGCTTCATGGTTCGGTCAGAATGATGAGTTCGATCAACCAAGCTACACGGATGGAGCAGGCTTTAATTGGGGGGCAGGAAATATCGGTGCTTTGATGCGCTACACATGCGGCAAGGGGAGCAGCTATCTTGGTCTTCAGGCTAAAGGTTGGTGTCGTTAATTTGAATTGCTAAGTGTTTTAAGGCGGAGAATTTTTCTCCGCCTTTTTTAATGCATGAGCGTGAGAGGTTAGATTGTGTGCAGAAGTGGCTTTAATTTTCAACGACGATAGAAAAAATAACCGCAGGTCGTTCAGCTAAGACGCTTTGTTGTTCTTAAATCTTATGGCTTGCGATGAAATCATTTCTCGTGCCTTGCCTCGCGCTTTCTCTGTTGTCTTCTTCGACAGTGATGGCTGCTCCTGATACCAATGATGGTGTAACCAGCTACGACGTCAAGGATTCAGATTATTCCACAAAGATGAGTTCCTGGTCGGGGGGTAAAAGTCGGCTTCCAATGCTGAAAAGTGAACCGCCGAGGCTTCGCAACGTGGCAAAGCACAATAACGTTAAGCATGTGCCTGGATTTTACGGTCAAAAGTCACGAGGTTCCAAAGCCTATGGAACGTATAAATGGCCCTATACGACTGCTTTGGTGAAACCCGATGAAGGGTCCATAAAAGAAAGACATAAAAAATGTGATTACGTCCACGCAGCCATTTTTGGCGGCAGGAAAGTTGCATATGCGCTTTGGCAATTCAGCTTATGTGTGTAGTGCTTCATTGATCGGTAAAGGGTTAGCAGTTACTGCAGCCCATTGTGTCCATGAATATGGGAAGGGTTTATCGGGATGGGCCACTGACATTTACTTTGTTCCAGCTGCTACAAGCTCCAGTAATGTCAAAAAAGCAGGACCGATTGGCTGTTGGAAGGTAAAAACCTTCTGGATTCCCACATGTTATTACAACGGAAATTGTCGGGGAACAAGCGTGATTAATAGCAATGATGTGGCTGTTCTTATCCTTAATTCGAAGCCGAACAAACTTCCCTTCCGTAAGGGTGCAAACTATTATAATTATGGCTGGAATGGTTATGGCTTCACGACAGGTTCGACATTTTCTTCGTCTCGTTCCATGGGGCAAATCACGCAGCTTGGTTATCCAGTTGCTCTGAGCCGAGAAAAGGGCTCAAATCGCTCCTCCAAGAGTGGCCGCTCTGGTGGCAGCGTGATGATTAGAACAGATTCCGTTGGGATGTATTACGTGCCTTACACCTATGTAAAAAATATTCTCTGGGGAAGCTCTCAATCGGGAGGAAGGTCTGGTGGGCCAGAGCTTGTGAATTTCGGCACGGATGCAAAACATAATTCCGGATCATGGGCTGGTTATGATTCTGGACGTAATGTTGTGTTAGGTGTAACGAGTTGGGGCTATGTCAATCCCTATATCAACCTGATTGGTGCCTCAATGTTTGGGCAAAATGTTGAGTTCCCTTCTTCGAGTTATTCCGATGGAACAACGAACTGGGGGGCAGGAAATATCGGTGCTTTAATGCCTTCGACTTGTGGTGTTGGCTATGGGGGTTGGCAAGCCAAAGGATACTGCAGATAAACCAAGTCTATTTTGCTTGATCAGAGGCTCATTCCCATTTGAAGGGGTGGGCCTTTTTTTATCTGCGTGTTTAACGTAAAAAACAGCGTATTTTTTATGTGCATAGTTGCGGAGAGGTAGTGTTTATCAATACTTAGTGATTAGAGTTGAGTGTCAACTAAGGTCGATGCTGGTGCTAGTGATTCGGGGAGTTTGAGGGGTTCTGTGAGGGTAAACA
>Ga0189284_100391_pt1 | contig 23521 bp, 18 predicted proteins | sample N32C7minimetaG_FD_130314 | JGI IMG/M metagenome (GOLD analysis project Ga0189284, IMG submission 130314) | Marine microbial communities from the Costa Rica Dome - N32 C7 mini metaG | ecosystem: Environmental > Aquatic > Marine > Oceanic > Photic zone | place: Costa Rica: the Eastern Pacific...
ATCGACAGGTGGAGATGCGGCATTAGTCGCGCCTCGCTTGCGAAAAGCTCGAACAGCGCCTCGTCAATCTCCACCCCGTCGAGCGAGGACATGCGCAGCCGTTGAAGCTGCGGGAAAGCATCGAGCACCGCTGCCACCAGCGCGCCGAGCGGCGGCGAACCGGGCAGGTCGTGTCCCCATGAAGTGACATCGACCCCGGTCAGCACGACTTCCCGCGCGCCCAGTTCAAGGTGATGCTCCACCTCGCGCAGCACCTCGGCAATCGTCATCGACCGGCTGGCTCCGCGACCCTGCGGGATGACGCAGAAGGTGCAAGCGTGATCGCAGCCGTTCTGCACCGCGATAAAGGCACGCGTGCGGGTCGGCGGCGGGGGCGCTTCGGGCAGGGGAACGTTCCATGCCCTCGGATCGAGTTTGGCCGCGTTGGCGATCAACCCGTCGACTTCGGGCATGTCGGCCAGTTGGTCGCGTTCGATATCGGCGGCGCATCCGGTCACAATCAACCGTGCATCAGGCCGCGCGCGCCGGGCCTTGCGGATAGCCTGACGGGTCTGGCGCACTGCTTCGGATGTGACAGCGCAGGAATTGATCACGACGACATCGCCGCTGTCGGCCAGCATCGCCTTCATGCGCTCGCTTTCGGCGATGTTGAGACGGCAACCCAGCGATATGACTTCAGGCTTGATCGAAGGGGGTGCGTTCACGCGTAATCGTCCCATTCGAAGGTGCCACGGAACGCTTCGGTGGCGGGGCCGGTCATGGTGATTGTGCCGCCCTCGTGCCAGTCGATCACCAGATCACCGCCGGGCAGGGTGACTGTGACCGGCGCGGTCACCAGCCGCCGACGGATCGCTGCCACGGCGGTTGCGCAGGCACCCGTGCCGCAGGCCCGCGTCAGGCCCGCACCGCGTTCCCACACATGCAGCTTCAGGTGATTGTCCCCGGCAAGGCTGGCGACATTGACGTTGACGCGTTGCGGGAACAGCGGATCGTGCTCGATTTCCGGGCCGATAGCGCCGAGGTCCACTGCATCGGCATCCTCGACGAAGAAGATCACATGCGGATTGCCGACATTAACGGCCATCGGGCTTTCCAGCGCGCCGTCTTTCAATGGCCAACCGACCGGCATGGCGGCGGTGTCCATCGCATAGGCGAGCGGGATCGCATCCCAGTCGAACCGCGGCGCACCCATGTCGACGCTCGCGCCGCCTTCGGCCGGTTCCAGCGTGATCGATCCACCCGCAGTCTCCACCCGTGCGGGTGCGCCATGCAGCAGTGCCACCGCGCGGCTGGCATTGCCGCAAGCTTCGACTTCGCAGCCATCGGAATTGAATATGCGCATCCGGAACGCTTCGCTTGCGCTAGGCTCCAGCAGGATCAACTGGTCGCAACCGATCCCTTCGCGCCGGTCCGCCAGCGCTCGGGCAATCGCCGGAGTGATTTCGGGCAGGGGTGCGCCGCGCGCATCAAGCACGATGAAATCATTGCCGAGGCCATGCATCTTGACGAAGGGGACGCGCATCACGCCCTGCATCTATGCACAGGCAGGGCCAGCGTCCAGTCCCTTGCCGGGTGCCTTATCGTTCGGCGGCGCGGGGCCTGTCGTCAGAGGTATCCGCTTCGGGCTCTTGGCGAGGCTCCTGCGCGTCGCCTTCCTTGGCCAGCTTGCCCGCAATCGCCAGCCGCTGCAGCACCTCCTCGCCGGATTCAGGTTTGCCATAAAGGTATCCCTGACCCTTGAGCTTGCCCATGGATCGCAGCGCCAGCAGGATGTCTTCGTCCTCGATCCCTTCGGCGGTCAGCGGTAGTTCAAGCCCCCGGCCAAGCGAAACGATCGCATCGACGATCTTGGAATTGCGATTGGGGTTCTTGAGCTCCTGCACAAAGCTGCGATCGATCTTGAGCCGGTCAAACGGCAGCGTACGGAGCTGTTCGAGCGACGAATAGCCGGTGCCGAAATCGTCAAAACTGACCCGCACGCCCTGATTGCGCAGCGAGGTGATGATTGAACGCACCATGCCGACATTTTCATGCAGGCAGCTTTCGGTGACTTCCACTTCAAGCCGGTGGGCTGGGAAATTGTGCTTCACCAGCATTTTCAGCAGCTTTTGCGCAAACCACGGATCGCGCAGCTGAACCGGAGAAATGTTGATGGCGAGCGTGATCGAGTTGTCCCAGCTGCGGGCATCCCTGAACGCCTTTTCCATCAACTGGTCGGACAATTCGGTGATCAGGCCGATTTCTTCGGCGATGGGAATGAAAATTTCCGGGCTGACCACACCCATCTGTTCCGAGCGCCAGCGCGCCAGCATCTCGAAGCCGACGATTTCCCCGGTCTCGATATCGACCTGCTGTTCGTAGAAGGGCACGAATTCGCCATTTACGACACCGCGGCGGATGCCGAGTTCCAGCTCGTTGCGGAACCGCAATTCGTTCTCCATCGTCTGTTCGAACCAGAAATAGCGGTTCTTGCCCTGCTTCTTGGCGTTGTACATGGCGATGTCGGCACGCTGCATCAGCGCGTCGGAATCGGCCAGCACCGGGTTGAAGCCGTGTTCGTCATGATCACTTGAAACACCGATGGAGACGGTGGCATCAATGGAAATTCCGTTGACCTCAAACGGCAGCGACATGCGTTCATACAGACGAATGATCAAATCATCGATCCGGTCGCGATTGGCCGGATCGAATGGCGTGACAAAAGCGAATTCGTCACCGCCAAGCCGGGCCAGATGGGCTTCCTTTGGCAATTCCCCGATGATCCGCCGGGTTATCGCCACCAGCACCGCATCACCGACCGAATGGCCATACATGTCATTGATCTGCTTGAAGTTATCCAGATCAATCATGCAATAGGCCACGGCATATCCGCGGGCATTTGCGCGTGCGCGCAAGGCATCGGTGGCCGTCAGCATGCTGCGACGGTTCAGGCAATTGGTGAGGGGGTCGGTTTCGGCGAGTTCGCGGGCAAGTTCCTCGGCCCGGCGACGCTCGGCGATTTCCTGCTGCAATTCGCGGTACCGCCGCCAACCGAAGATGATCAGCACGATGTTGAGCAACAGCGCGTTGACCAACAGATAGTCGGGCGCCTTTCCGTTGAAGAACACTGCATTGATCGCACTCGGCAAGACTGATCCGCCGGTCGCAACGAACAGGATAATTGCTGCAGTGGCAATGCCCAACGCGACCATATCCCGCTCGGCCTTGCCCAATGTGTCTTTTGCAGTCCTGGATTCCACCTTGAGCGTTCCCCGATGCGCAGGAACTCTTTTTCCCGCGTCGTTTCGCAAGGCTATGCCTCAGGCAATTGAAAATAGAGTTAATTCGCGTACCAGTGCGTGGATTACCGAGTGCGAGGGCTGGCGCAGGTGCCGGGTAGCCATTAACGGGTGCGGAGCCCCCCTTTCAATCCAACGGCAGGAGAAGCTCCCCCATGCCAAGCTACTGGCTCGTGAAATCGGAACCCTTCAAATACAGCTGGGACGATCTGGTTGCTGAAAAGGAAGGCACCTGGGACGGGGTTCGCAATCATCTCGCAAAGAACAACCTGCAAGCGATGGAAGTGGGGGACCAGGCGTTCTTCTATCACTCGCGCGAGGGATTGGAGATTGTCGGCATTTGCGAAGTGTCGGTCGCGGGCATCACCGATCCGACCGACGAAACCGGCAAATGGGCCGCGGTGAAGGTCAAGCCCAAGCGCAAGTTCGACAACCCGGTCACACTCAAACAGATCAAGTCCGAGCCGAAGCTGGCCGATTGCGAACTGGTGCGGCTGTCGCGATTGTCGGTCGCCAAGATCACGCCCGAGGAATGGGACGTTATCTGCAAGATGGCAGAGGGTTAGGGCAGCTAAAGAAGCCCTTAGCCCCCTTTCGAACGCCTCAAGTCGCCTTTGCCTTCGCACGCAGACCGCTGATTGTCGCACCGCTCGCCGCGAGCTGCTCCACGTCGATCTTCACATGAATGAACCGCAGACCTGAGCGTTGTTGCGCGTCGTCAAGTGCGGCGATGAACTCCGCCGTTGTCGATGCCGTAGCGCTCCATGCGCCAAAGGCGGCGCCCAGCGCGGCGAAATCGGGGTTGGCCAGTTGCGTGCCTGAGACGCGGCCCGGATATTCGCGCTCCTGATGCATCCGGATCGTGCCATAGGCGCCATTGTCGACGACGATCACCAGCAGATTGACGCCGTATTGTGCAGCGGTCGCAAGTTCCTGACCATTCATCAGAAAATCGCCGTCTCCTGCCACGGCAACAACCGTTCGTTCCGGAAACCGCAGTGCCGCCGCGACAGCTGCGGGCACGCCATAACCCATGGCTCCTGCGGTCGGCGCAAGCTGGCTGGGATAGCCGGCGTAGCGCCAATAGCGGTGCCACCAACCAGCGAAGTTGCCCGCGCCATTGCATATGATCGTATCGGCTGGAAGCGCCTCTCGCATGGACGTCACACAAGCCGCCATGTCCAGCGCGGGAGGGTTATCCGCCGGTGAATGGGTCGCCCATTCGAGCCATTCGCGATGCGCTTCGGCTCCTGCATCGAACGGGATGATGGAGTGGTCTTCCCACAGGGCGGCGGCTTCGGCAAATTCGTCCACCGCGCAGCAAAGCCCCAGCTCGGTCAGGTAGACCCGGCCTATTTCCTCCGGATCTGGGTGTACGTGGACCAGCAATTGTTCGGGATGGTCCGTCGCAGGAAAGCTGTATCCGTCAGTCGTCGCTTCCCCCAGGCGCGCACCCACTGCCAGCACGAAATCGGCTTGTTTCACCCGCTCGACTAGCTTGGGATTGGGGCCGTATCCAAGATTGCCGGCATACACGGGGCTGTCCGGTGAAATCGCGTCCTGACGCCGGAAAGCGGTGGCGACCGGCAGGCCGATGCTTTCGGCAAAAGACTGGAAATGCTCACGTGCCTTGGCGTTCCAACCCGCGCCGCCGATGATGGCAATCGGGCTGGCTGCATCAGCAATCATCGCAAACAAGGCTTGCATCGCGTCCGGGCACACCGCCTGCGCAGGGCGGGTCACGAGCGGGCGGGGTTTGATCGCAGCATCGACGTGATCACACAGCATATCTTCGGGAAGCGCCAGCACAACCGGGCCGGGTCTACCGCTGATCGCCACGGAATAGGCGCGCGCGACATATTCGGGGATACGGGCAGGGTCATCAATCCGGGCCGCCCATTTCGCGATGGGGCCGAAGAATGCTTCGAAATTGATTTCCTGAAAGCCTTCGCGGTCGCGCATCGGCCGTGCGACATCGCCGACGAACAGGATCATCGGCTGCGAATCCTGATATGCGACATGGACGCCGATACTGGCATTGGTCGCGCCGGGGCCACGCGTGACGAAGGCGATCCCGGGTCGGCCGGTCATGGCGCCGTCGGCGCAGGCCATGAAAGCGACACCGCCTTCCTGCCGACACACCACGGTTTCGATGCCGCTGCGTTCGTGCAGCGCATCGAGCACGGCGAGAAAGCTTTCGCCGGGTACGGTGAACAGCCGCTCCGTTCCCTGTTCGGCAAGGCAATCGACCAGCAATTCGGCGGCGGTTTGGGTGCTGTTTCTCACGCTTCAGATTCTCCCGTCTCAGGCGCGCTTAGGTGGTCTCGCGATTAACCACAACCCGGGCTTACTGTCCCCTTTTTGGGCAGTGGATACAGCGGCCTCGCCAAAAGTTAAGAATTCGTTAATTCGACGATCCATGACCTACGCAAGCCTTACCAGCGATCACGTGAAACGGCCCGGCATCATGCATGGACGGCGTCGTCGCAGCCTGGTCCTGACCGACGAAGGCGCACGCCATCCCTTCCGTGCCAGCCTGCCTCCACACGTGCGCGAGGATTTGCTGGACATTCCGGCCGAAAGCCTTTGGCGATTGACGTCAGAGGACGTGCGGGGCGTTGCCAGCACCTATGTGGCCACGCTGGCGGCTGTGCTGGTCTTCATCATGTAAGATCGCCCGTCACTCCGGGCTGTCAGTCAGGCTGCCGGTTTGATTTTCGGCAGCCTGCTTTTCCGCCTTGAACAGCATCCAGCCGAGCCAAGCGGAAATCACCGTCATCGCCGCTGCGAAAAGCAGTTGTTCGACGACAGGAATTCCCAGTCCTGTCAGCCCGATGGCGATCACCGAACCGATCACCATTGCCAGCGAATTGACGATGTTGTTCGCCGCAATGGTGCGCGATGCCGCATCATGGGCGCAGCGCGTTGTCAGGAAGGCGTATAGCGGCACCACGAAAAAGCCCCCAGCGGTCGAAATGCCAAGCAGCATCAGTGAAAGCGGGATAGCCAGCGGTTCGAGTATCCATGTTTGAACCGGCAACAATTCGCCAGCTTCATTGGGTATCCACGCTTTCGACACGATGTAGAAGCCGATCACGAAGACGCCCATCACCACGACCGACAAGGGCGCGAAACGGGCAGAGACCTCGCCCTTCAACAGCGCATTGATCCCGACCGATCCGATTGCGATGCCAACCGAGAAGATAACCAGGAACAGGCTGGCGACTTCCTTGGATGCCATCAACTGGTTCTTGGCCAGTGGCGGAAACTGGATGAACAGCACGGCACCGATCGTCCAGAAAAAGCTGATCGCGACAATCGCAAGCCAGATTTCGCGATTGTGCATTGTGTCGCGGATCAGGCGCCAACTCATCACCGCCTGATCTGCCACAGCCACCGCCGGATAGCCAAGCCAGCGCAGGGCGCGATTTTCCACTTTTCGGCCATAAGGCTCAAGCAAGGGATAATGCATCTCGTAATCGCTTTGCGGCGGTGCCTCAGGCACAAACGTGCTGGAAAAATAGCCGACGAAAGCAGTGACCACGATCAACACCATCGCGATTTCGACGGCAATGAAACCGGCCAGGATCGTGCCCGCAAGGATCGCGATATAGGTTCCCGCCTCGACCAACCCGGTGCCGGGCAGCACCTCTTCCTTTTTAAGGTGCTGAGGCAGGATCGCATATTTGATCGGTCCCAGAAAAGTCGACTGGGCCGCGGCAAGAAATACCACGAACAGCAGCAGCGGGATTGCAACCGTGTGCACTGCGATGCCCTGCCAAGCCATGAACAGGCCGACCGCGCCGAGCGTTGCCCAGCCGATTTCGCATATTTTCACGATCCGTATGATCCGCGCCTTGTCGCGCGTGTCGGCCAATTGTCCGGCGAGTGCGGACAGGACCACGAAAGGAACGATGAAAATGACTGAGGCAAGCCCGCTAAACAGCGCTTCCTGCTGCTCGTCATTGTAGACGGAATAAACGACAAACAGCACCAACGCCGTCTTGAACAGGTTGTCGTTGAAAGCGTTGAAGAATTGCGTGACCATCAGCGGCAGGAAACGCTTCTGGCGCATCAGGTGTGTCGATGTCGTCATGCTAGCGTCGCGCCCGCCTGTCCTCTTCTCTCCCACCTCCCATAGCGGACATGCGAAGCCGCACAAGTCCGCCGAGGCAAGCGATCAAGCTTGTGTATGCTGACAATGGTTAGTGTTTTGCTGCGAGGCAGGAACGGCTAAGGCGAAAAACGATCATGCTGACGCTGCCCAACATCCTTACCATGTCGCGGATTTTTGCGGTTCCGCTGCTCGGGTTCTTCCTGTGGTGGCCCGATTGGCAGCTTGGCTATCTGATCGGCTTTGCGCTGTACTGCGTTATTGCGATCACCGATTTCTTCGACGGCTATCTGGCAAGGGCGCAGGGCACGGTGTCGAAGCTCGGCATTTTCCTCGATCCGATCGCGGACAAGATCATGGTGGCCGCAGTGATCCTTATCCTGACGGCTCAGGGTTATCTGCGCGGGCCATATGTCGGTGACATGCATGTCATTGCCGGGCTGGTCATTCTAATCCGTGAGATCACGGTTAGCGGCTTGCGCGAATTCCTCGGTGGAATCCAGGTTTCTGTGCCGGTGACAAAGCTCGCGAAATGGAAAACGACGTTTCAGCTGGTGGCACTGGGAGCGCTGATCCTTGGCGGGGCGGTCCACGGCCAGCCGTGCCAGTCTCCGTTGGAGAATTGCAAGACGCTGGCCGAAAGCTGGGTTCACGTTGTCGGTCTCGCCAGCCTCTGGGCGGCAGCGGTACTAACCTGCGTCACGGGTTGGGACTACTTGCGAGTCGGCCTCAAGCACATGGATTGAGGCAAGGCTCAGGCCAGATCGCCTAGCGCCGCCTTCAAATCGCCCAGCCACGGTTCGAACGGTTTCCACGCGCCTTGGCCCTTGCGATTGATCGGCTGGCGCACCTGTTCGCTCGACGCCGTACGCACCGCCCGCGGGGTCATGTGAAACGAAAGGCATTGCTGCTCGAACGGCAGACCGAGAAAATCGAGCATGCGCCGGGTCTGTCCTTCCAGATCATCGAGGACGTCTTCGTGCTGAACGCGTAGCACCTTGCCCGGCAGCACCTCGTCCCAGTGATCCATCAGCCCGACATAATCGGAGTAATAGCGACCTATCTCGGTCAATCCGTAGGTGAATTCCTGTCCTTCGGCGAACAGCTGCTTGAACCCGGAAAAGCAGCAATCCATCGGCGCGCGCCGGGCATCGATGATCTTTGCATTGGGCAGGATCAGGTGGATGAGACCGATGTGCCGGAAATTGTTCGGCATCTTGTCGATAAAGAACGGCGCGCCCTGTCGGTGGATGCGGGTATTCTCGATGAAGTCGGCGCCGAATTTCTCAAGCTGTTCGGCGGTCAGATCATGCAGGATTTGCGGGTAGCGCGATTGCCCTGCCTTGCGCCCGCGCAGACGGTGCGCCAGCGCGAGGATATTCGGCAATTCCAGAGTTCCGTCGATCTGTGAATGGCTGGCAAGGATCTGTTCCAGCAAGGTCGAACCGGCTCTGGGCAAGCCGAGGATGAAGATCGGATCGGGGGCAGGGTGGCCGTTGCCCTTGTGCTTTTCGAACAGCTCCGCTGAGCAGACTTCCTTTTGCAGCGTCAGCTCACGCGTCATGGCATCGGCGCTGTATCGGGTCTGCGCGCGTTTCAGCGCATTGCCTTCGTCATAATGATGGAAGCTGGCTTCGTAGTCGCCTTCGTCTTCCATGGCCTTTGCCAGCGCAAAGCTCAGGTGAACCCTGTCCATGAAGGCCAGATCGTTGCGTGCGACTTGAGCCCGCATTGCCGCGATTTCGTCGGCGTCAAAACGATAGGTCTTGAGGTTTGCGAGCGCATAGTAGGCATCGCCATGATCCGGCTTTGACGCGATCGCCGCGCGATAGCTGGCTTCGGCCTCGGCGCGATCCCCCTTGGTCTTTAACGCATGCCCGCGACTGGTCAGGCTGGCAGGATCATGCGGCAGCTTTTCCAGTACCTTTTCGAAAAGGTCCAGTCCGCGAGTGTAATCGCCTGTCTGGATGCACTCGATCGCCAGCCGCGACTGAAACAGCGGATTGGCGGGATCACGCCGATAAAGCTTTTCCGCTTGATCCAATGCCTCGGCAAATTTCTGCCTCCGCCTCAAGACGTCGATATAGTCGAACCGCAATTGGACATCATCGGGCGAAAATTCGACTGCACTTTCGAGCAGGATTTCCGCATCGTCGAGAATGCCGAACTCGATCCCGATCTTGGCGAGCAGGCGCATGCCTTCGACGTTTCGCGGGTTCTGGCGCAGATAGTGGCGGCATATCTCTTCGGCCCGGGCCAAGCGGCCTTCAGCAAGATGGTTGGTGACAGCCACCAGTTCCCGGGGAAGCCCGGCGATACGCTGCTGCTGGGCGGCCGCGCCCTGTGCTTCGGCTGGACGTCCTGCGGCAGCATGCAGCCGTGCCTGCTCGCGCCAACTTGCCTCCAGCGCGGGGTTGAAGCGGGTCGCCTTGGCAAAGGCGGAGAGTGCCGCCTGATTGTCCCCTTTTGCGAGCGCTAGGTGGCCTTCTTCCTGCCACGCGCGACCATATTCGGGCATTGCGGAGTGTAGCGAGGAAAGGTGCCTGGACGCTTCGTCAAGACGCCCGAGATAACGCGCCGCCACCGCAGCCATATAGAGCGCCTCACCATCCAACGGATCAGCGCCGATCAGCACCTTCGCCAATTCAAGGCCGGCCTCGAATTGACCTGATTGCAGGGCCGCCTGCACTTGTTTCAGCTGGTCTTCACGGGTGGTCATGGATCGGGGCCTTAAACGGCAAAGCGGCGGGAGTGAACCGTAGCCACTCCCGCCGCCTGATTGGACGGGTCCGATCAATAGTCGAACGAAACACGCATACCCACCGTCAACGGACGATTGGTGATGATGCGTTCCCGATCATTGCCGAACACACCGGAAATCTCCGCCCGTTCGTCCGAAAGGTTTTCTCCGAACACCTCGAAACGCCAACGATCGGCCACCACACCTGCCGAAAGGTCGAACACGGTGTAGCTGTCGAGCTTGATCTTGTTGATCTCGATAATGTCGGTGAATTTCGACGCCGAATAGGTCATCTGCGGCTGGATGAATGCTTCCAGATTGCTGTTCAGATCCCATTCGTAACGCGCCCTGATGTTGCCCTGGAAGCCCGGGGCGTAGGCCAGTTCTTCTCCCGCGATCACATCGCTGGTCGGAATCAACACCTCGGTGATCTCCGTGTCGAGGATCGAAAACGCCCCGGCAAACGTCAGGCCCGGCGTCGAATACGGGGCGATCGTGAAATCGGATTCGATCCCGTAGATTTCAGCATTCGCCGCGTTCGAAGAGAAAAACAGATTTGTGATCGAAGGATCGAAAATCTGCGTTTGCAAGTTGGAGATATCGACGAAGAATGCCGAACCGTTCCAGCGGAACTGGCCGTCGATCAGGTCCATTTTCCAGCCGAATTCGTAGTTCTTGACTTCATCGGTCTCGACCTCGAACGGAACCGTAAAGCCGCTGCCCCCTGGTGCCACCGCGCCACCCGGACGGTTAAGCAGACCGGGGCGGAAGCCTTCGGAATAGGTGGCGTAGAACAAGAGGTCCGGCGTCGGGGTCAGGGTGATCGTGCCCTTGAAGATAGTGCCGCTAGTGGATGCGGTGTCAGGGGCGCGGACGGCGTTGAACACCTGCTGTGCCTGTGTGGCGGAAAGTCCTGCGGCCTGAATATCGGCGAGGCTGTCGTTCAGATCGAATGTCTGACGCAAGGCTGCGTTGCATGATCCGATAAACGTGAATTGGCCGTCGCCGTTGTACAGGTCGCTGATATCGGTGCCAAAGGCATTGGCATCCTGCGCTGCCCCGGAATTGCAGAAGGAACCATTTGCCGATCCCTCGAAGTCGACTTCGACATCGTAGTAGCGTGCACCGAATGTGACGGTCAGCAGGTCGGGGACCACGTCAAAGCTTGCTTCCCCGAAAATGCCGATCTGCTCATCGGTTCGGCGGATGTCATTGCGGAAGATGGTGTCGCGCTGGAAAGGTCCGGGATCAGAAAAGAAGCCGGTCGTCTGCGGGAAGTTGGGCGCAAACGGGCCGAATGGCGCGGCGTCGACATTGCCCGGATAGTTGAAATCAACCCGCTCCTCCAGGCTGAGGTCCGAATAAAAGCCGCCACCTTGGAACCGGAATCGCCAGTCTTCCGGGGTGCTGAAGCGGAGCTCCTGAGTGAACACCTCGGTCTTGCTGAAAGAATTAATGTAGAGGTTGGGTGCCTGGCAGGTCCCGCTTGGATCGGCAGCACCCGGATAGCTGACGGAGCCGTCACAGATGTAATAGGGCAGGTACTGACCGGCGAACATGTAATCGGTGTAGTCGGCGCGCTGTTCGCTCTCGCGATCGGTGTATGCGCCTGTGTAGATCACATCCAGCCAGCCGATGCGGCCTTCGACTGTCCAGCTGGTATTTGAGAAATCATCCTCCAGCCTGTCCGTCTCAAACCGTTCGATTTCAAGGTCGTCGAGTCCACCCAGCTCCGGATCTGCAAAGAACACACCGTCGCTTTCAAGGCTCTGTCGCTGGTGCGAAAGGTTTACGGTCCAGTCAGGGGTAACTTCCCACAGGGCGCTCACGCGGAAGCCCGCATATTGGGTGTCGTTGAAATCGTCCTGTGCGATGCCGGCATTGTCGGCTTCGAGGAAGGTGACATTGGACAGGTTGGCGGTCGACTGGAAGCCAGCACGGATAGCGGACACGGGAACACCGTTGGCGCGAACGGTGCCTTCGGGGCGGAACCGTGCACTTTCCCGCAGGTCACGGGTGCCTTGGACATTGTCGACGTAGCCACCCTGATCATCGAGATAGGCGACCGCGCGTAGGGCAAAGGTGTCGGTGACTGGCACGTTGACCATCACTTCGCCCTGATAGCTTGCCTCGCCCCCTTTGGTGAAGGAGACCCCGGCTGAACCCTTGCCATAGAAACCCGAAAGGTCGGGCTTGTTGGTGATCAGGCGGACAACGCCTGCCTGAGAGCTTGCTCCAAAAAGCGTGCCTTGCGGACCGGAGAGGACTTCGATCCGTTCAAGGTCGGCGGCATAGACGTCGAGATTGCGCCCCGGCTGCGACAGGGGTTGGTCGTTCAGATACAGCGCGACGTTGGGCGCAAGCCCGGCAACGCCAGCAACCGTGATGTTGGGCGTGGTGGAGGCGAGGCCGCGAATGTAGATCGTGCTTTGTCCAGGGCCATTGCCGCCAGCCGTAACTGTCGGGATCTGCTCAAGGTAGTCTTCGAAGGTATCGATGTTGAGTTGATCAAGCTCCTCGGCGCCGATCGCGCTGACCGAAACCGGCACGTCCTGCAGATCTTCGCTCTTGCGCTGCGCCGTGACGACGATGGTGCGAACGCCGCCTTGACGCTGCGTGCTTTCGGTTTGTTGCTGAGCCGGTTGGGTGGTTTGCGCATAAACAGGTGATGCGATTGCGACTGCGAGTGCGCCGATCGACGCCCCGCTTATATATTTCGACATGTAATTGCCCCTTTTGAGCCGGATTGCGGGCCCGCGGCGCAAATAAGCACCAGCGTAAGTCCCAATAGAGGCGAGCAATGCAGCTAAAGATCGCTCGCGCGCAGGGCCGGATAGCAAGGGATCAATAAGGTGACCACAGTGGAGTCTGGAGTCTTATTGGAGTCAAAATATCATGTTGCAAAATAACAACAGAAAAATAATTCGAAGAAAATATTCAAATGCAGGTTTCTGAAATTCAAATATAGAAATTCTATATTTTATCATTATTCAAAAAATGCCAAGTTTGTCGGAAAATATTCAAGAAATGGGAAGTCTAAGTTCATGAATATTTGAGAAACTCAAATGTCGACCCAAGTCTTCAGCCTTCGCTCCGGGCTTCGGCCCATTCCTGACAGGCTTCTGCCGTGGTCGGCACGCCGTGCTTCTTGCGGATCAGATCGAACACCACCGCCTTGATGATGGAAATGCACATCAGCAGGACGACGACCGAGAACGGCAAGGCCCCGATGATCATCGTGATGCGGATCGCCTCGATCCCGCCCAGAATAAGCATCGAGCCGACAACGAATGCCAAGGCAAAGCCCCAGAAAAGGATGTGGTAGCGGCGACCGCCTTCGTCTTCGCCCGCTCCGTTGATCGTGTTGACGATCAGGATCGCGCTGTCGACCGACGTGATCAGGTAAGTCATCAGCAGCACCACAACCAAGCCGGACACGACCAGCGCCACATCGGGGCTGAGCAGCACACCGATGGTTGCAAAAAGCTGGGCAGATATTCCCGTTGACAGGATTTCGCCCTGCGCCGCACCGCTCAGTTCCAGATTGATCGCGGTCCCTCCAGCGAGACCCATCCACAGGAAACACATTAGTGCGGGGACGAGTGCTACACCCAGAACATACTCCCGGATAGTTCGCCCTCGCGATATCCGTGCGATAAACATGCCGACGAAGGGCGCGAATGCGATCCACCAGGCCCAGTAGAACACCGACCAGTCCAGTTGCCATTGCACCAGCGCTTCACCCACGTCGGAGCCGTCACTCGAAAACAGCGTCAGCGAATTGGCTGGCAGGCTCACGAAGTAATCCCAGATTCCCACGCCCAGCAGTTTCAAGCCGTAAAGGCCCGATCCGAAGACGGCGAAAAGGGCAAGTAAGCCGATTGAGAGCGCCATGTTGATGTTCGACAGCCATTTGATGCCTTTGCCGACACCCGAAAGCGCGCTGAGCGTCGATGCGCCCACCAATACAAGCAAGGCCAGCACAATCGCCGCGGCCGAGGCTGTCTGCACTCCAGTCGCATCCGCGACCATCAGCCAATCGCCCATACCCACCCGGTGAAGCCCGGCGACGAATTGCTGGACTCCAAGCCCCATTGTTACCGCCACACCGAGTATGGTGGCCACCACGGCGACCACATCGACAATATGCCCCGGCAGTCCCGACAAGACTTTGCCGAACAGGGGGGCGAGGCTCGAACGGATGGTCAGCGGCAAACCGCGTCGGTGCGCGACATAGCCGATCGCAAGGCCGACAAGTGCATAGGTGCACCACGCGCCGAAGCCCCAATGCAAAAACGTCCACATGAATGCCGGGCGGACTGCTTCTGGCGAAGCGCTTTCGACAGTGCCGCGGATGATGTCGGGATTGCTGACGAAATGGGCCAGTGGTTCGCCGGTTGAATAGGTCAGCATCCCGATCCCGATTCCCGCGCCAAACAGCATCGAAAACCATGAGAAGCGTGAGAATTCAGGCTTTTCGCCCGGCGCGCCGATGCGCAAAGTCCCCGTCTGCGGGATCAGCGCCAGCGCGAAACAGACGATTATGAGCCCTGCGACCAGATAGACATACCACCCGCTAAAGGACGAAATGATCGTCGAATTGGCAACCTGCAGGGCCTGCATCGCACGAACGGGAAAGAAGATCGCCCACATGATGATCAGCGAAACGATGATCTTGCCCGGTATCGTCACTTCGCGACTGAAACCGTCATAGAAACCGCTGTCATGGGTTTCGATCGGCAGTTCGACAATCGGCGGATCTATTGGCAGGTCCGCAGGCTCATTCGTTTCCGGATTTAAGATCGGTCTTCCCGTTTATGTCTGTTTGGCAGAACGTCGCGACGGGTCGGTTACATACGGATTTGAGCGGTCGATGCAAATTTGCGGCCTGATCAGCCCGCCCGCAATTCCTCTGCCAACAGCCGGAAATCCGCCTCGCGCGGGGAATTCTTGCGCCAAACCAGCACGATTTCGCGCTTGGCCGTGGGGCTGTCGACCGGGCGGGCGACGACTTCGGTGCCGTTCAATATTCCGGCGTTCAAAGCCATTTCGGGCAGCATCGTCAGGCCCAGATCGTTGTCCACCAATTGCACCAGAGTGTGAAGGCTGGTGCCGATCATGCTGGCGGAATCGCGCAGTTCGCTGCGGTTGCAGGCGGCCAGCGCATGATCGCGCAGGCAATGGCCGTCTTCCAGCAACAGCAGCCTTCCTTGATCGATCATGTCCGGTGGAATTGTCGCCGGGGGATCGCGCGGGTCATCCTTGGGGAATGCCACGAACAGGCGGTCATCGGCGATATGCTCGACCTCGACTTCGCCTGTGTCGAAGGGGAGGGCGAGCAGAACGCAATCGACCCGGCCGTGCTGGAGCGACTCCACGGCGTCCTGGCTGGTTTCTTCGCGCAGCATCAATTGCAGGTCGGGGCGCTCTTTCTTGAGCCGCGGAAGAATGCGCGGCAGCATGAAGGGGGCGATAGTCGGGATGACGCTCATCCGGAGCTGGCCGGAGAGCGGTTTTCCGGCGGCTTGCACCAGATCGGCCAGTTCCTCCGCTTCGCGCAGCAGACGGTTGGCTTTTGCCACGACCTGCTCGCCCAGCGAAGTAAACCGAACCACACGGCGCGACCGCTCTACGAGGGTCACACCGAGCAGCGACTCCAACTCGCGTATCCCCGCCGACAGCGTCGATTGCGAAACGAAGCTGGCATCCGCTGCCCTGCCAAAATGGCCGTGTTCGTGCAGCGAGACGAGATATTGCAGCTGCTTGATGGTGGGCAGGTAAGTGGACACGCCTCGCTTCTACTCCGCAGCCAGCGCTTCTTCCATGCTGGCTTGCATGTCGTCGATATGGGTCATCGTCAGCTTGCCCCCCTTGACCGCGAAGGCGAGCTTGCCTTCGACCAGTTCAAGCGCGTCCTTGCCGAAAATGTCATAGCGCCAGCCTTGCAGCACTGGCAGGTCGCGCACCCCTGCGGCAAGCGCTTCCATTTCGTCGGCGCGGGTCAGCAGCCGCGCGGCAACGTCGATTTCCCGGGCGCGGATTTTGAGCAATAGCTTGAGAAGGTCCGCCACCAGCGCACCTTCCTTGCCCAGCGGCGCGCCGCGCTTGATCTTTTCCGGCATTTCTTCCTGCGAAAGCGGGTCGGCCTCGGCAATTACCTTCATCAGGCGCTTGCCGATGTCGTTGTCCTTCCATGCGGCGGAGAGTCCGCGCACCTTCGCCAGATCACCCTGTTTTTTCGGAGGATGGCTGGCGATGTCGGCCAGCGTTTCGTCGCGCATGATCCGGCCACGCGGAATGTTCTTGTGCTGTGCTTCGCCCTCGCGCCATGCGGCCAGCGCCTTGAGCCGGCCAAGAACCTGCGGATTGCGCCCCGGCTGGCGGATGCGCTTCCACGATGTTTCGGGATCGACGAGATAGTTCGCCGGATCGGCGAGTTTTTCCATCTCCGCATCCAGCCAATCGCCACGCCCTGTCTTGATCAGCTTTTTCAGGATCTTGGGGAAAATCTTGGACAGATGGGTCACGTCGCCAATCGCGTATTCGATCTGGCGATCGGTGAGCGGGCGGCGGCTCCAGTCAGTGAAACGCGCTCCCTTGTCGATCTGGATGTTGAGCCAGTGATCGACGAGGTTGGCATAACCGATCTGTTCGGACTGGCTGATCGCCATCATCGCGATTTGAGTGTCGAACACCGGATGCGGAGTCTTGCCCGTCAGGTTGACGATGATCTCGACATCCTGTCCGCCTGCGTGGAAGACCTTGAGCACGTCTTCATTGTTGCACATGAGGTCGAGGAGCGGGGCAAGGTCGATACCGGGAGCCAGCGGATCAATCGCGGCGGCTTCTTCGGTGTTGGCTATCTGCACCAGGCACAGTTCCGGCCAATAGGTGTTTTCGCGCATGAATTCGGTGTCGACGGCAACGAATTCGGATTGGGAAAGACGCTCGCACAGTTCGGTCAGAGCATCCGTGGTGGTGATCAGATCATGTATCTTCATCGTTCTTCTTGTCGTTTTGAGCGGAGTGCCGCTCTCGCCCCCTATGCAGGAGGCCGGTCTTGTGAGAGGTGCGCGACTTGACAAAGTGCAGGTCATGCCCTGTTAGCGCGCGCAGAAAACGCGGGGATCGAACCGCCGCGAAATGCTGGCGCGCCAATAGCGCCATACCTTCGAACAGGACAAGAGTTTAGATGCACGCCTATCGTACCCACACTTGCGCACAGCTTTCGGCCAAAAATGTCGGGGAAACCGTCCGTCTTTCGGGATGGATGCACCGCAAACGCGATCATGGCGGGGTGCTGTTTGTCGATCTGCGCGATCATTACGGCATTACCCAGATCGTTGCGGACGAAGATTCGCCGGCGCTTCCGGTGCTCGAAAAGCTGCGTGCCGAGTCGGTTGTGACAATCGATGGAGAGGTGAAGGCCCGTACCGCTTCGACCGTGAACAAGGATTTGCCGACCGGCGAGATCGAGATTTTCGCCCGCGCGATCACCGTGCAGAGCGCAGCCGAAGAACTGCCGATGCCGGTCGCCAGCGGGGAAGAATATCCCGAACACATCCGCCTGAAGTATCGCTTCCTCGATCTGCGGCGCGAAGTCATGCATCGCAACATCATGCTGCGCTCAAAGGTGATCACCTCGCTGCGCCGCCGCATGACCGATCAGGGCTTTACCGAATTCCAAACCCCAATCCTGACCGCATCCAGCCCCGAAGGCGCGCGCGACTTCCTCGTGCCCAGCCGCATGCATCCCAACAGCTTCTACGCGCTCCCGCAGGCGCCGCAGATGTTCAAGCAGATGCTGATGGTGTCGGGCTTTGATCGCTATTTCCAGATTGCCCCGTGCTTTCGCGACGAAGACCTGCGCGCCGACCGCAGCCTTGAATTCTACCAGCTCGACTTTGAAATGAGCTTCGTCACGCAGGAAGACGTGTTTCAGGCGCTCGAACCCGTGCTGGCCGGGTGCTTCGAGGAATTTTCGGGCGGCAAATCGGTGACGCCTTCGGGCAGCTTCCCGCGCATTCCCTATGCCGAAGCGATGTTGAAATACGGCACCGACAAGCCGGACCTGCGCAACCCGTTGATCATCAGCGATGTCACCAGCCACTTCGAACAGAGCGGCTTTGGCCTGTTTGAAAAGATCGTCGGCAGCGGCGGCGTCGTTCGCGTGGTTCCCGCGCCGAACACGGCCGACAAGAGCCGCAAGTTCTTCGACGACATGAACAACTGGGCTCGCGGCGAAGGGTTCGCAGGCCTTGGCTATGTCACCCGCAAGGGCGGCGAATTCGGCGGCCCGATCGCCAAGAACCACGGGCCGGAGCGGATGGAGGAGCTGTACAACGAGCTCGGGCTTGGCCCGGACGACGGCCTGTTCTTTGCCGCCGGCAAGGAAAAGGACGCGGCCAAGCTGGCCGGTGCTGCCCGCACCCAAGTGGCAGAGCAACTCGACCTGATCGAACCCGATTGCTTCAAGTTCTGCTGGATCGTCGATTTCCCGATGTTCGAATATGACGAGGAAGCGAAGAAGATCGACTTCAGCCACAACCCGTTCTCGATGCCGCAGGGCGAGATGGAAGCGCTGGAAACGCAGGATCCGCTTTCGATCAAGGCGTGGCAGTACGACATCGTCTGCAACGGTTACGAGCTGTCCTCGGGTGCGATCCGGAACCACAAGCCGGAAATCATGTACAAGGCGTTCGAGATTGCCGGTTACGACAAGGAAACCGTCGACCGCGAATTCTCCGGCATGATCGAAGCGTTCAAGCTGGGCGCACCGCCGCATGGCGGATCGGCACCGGGGATTGACCGGATCGTGATGCTGCTTGCCGGTGAAGAAGCTATCCGCGAGGTTATCGCCTTCCCGATGAACCAGAAGGGCGAAGACCTGATGATGGGGGCACCTTCGAAGGTGTCGCCGCAGCAGCTGCGCGAATTGCACCTGCGTCTGGTCGAACCGCCGAAGAAGGAAGGCCAGACGGGCTAGGCCGAGGCGGCTCGGCCGCGCAATCTTGGGGATGTGCGCATTGGCGCATGCATCTTGACTTGCGCTACGTCGAACCGCCCTTTAGGGCGAATAACGATTTTCAAAACCCCAAATCCAAGAGGGAAAACTATGAGCGATACTGCCGACCGCGTGCAGAAAATTGTCGTCGAACATCTCGGCGTCGAAGCAGACAAGGTTACTCAGGAAGCAAGCTTCATCGATGATCTGGGCGCAGACAGCCTCGACATCGTCGAGCTGGTGATGGCTTTCGAAGAAGAATTCGGCGTGGAAATCCCCGACGATGCGGCTGAAAAGATCAGCACCGTCGGCGACGCGACCAAGTTCATCGAAGAGAACAAAGGCTGATATACAGGGCTAATCGCCCTCAGAATGCCCGCTGCCCCTGTCGGTGCGCGGGCATCTGACCGACAGGCCCGAGCCCTCTTGCAGGGTCGCGGGCCTGTAGTGTTTTTGGCCCTGCCGCTTTGATGCAGGGTGGATTTGCGCCCGTCCGGGCTGTGGAGAATGGAATGCGCCGTGTTGTTGTGACCGGTCTTGGTCTTGTCACCCCGCTCGGGGGCGATGTCGAAACCTCTTGGAAGAACCTGATCGCTGGCGAAAGCGGTGCAGGGCAGATCACCCGTTTCGACACCTCAAACCAGAAATGCACCATCGCCTGCGAAGTGAAGGGCAAGGATCACCCATGGGGCTTCAATGCCGACAAGCGGGTCGATCACAAGGTTCAGCGTCAGGTCGATCCCTTCATCGTCTATGGCATTGATGCTGCCGGTCAGGCACTGGAAGATGCAGGCCTGACCGACATGTCCGACGCCGATAAGGAGCGCACAGGTTGCTCGATCGGATCGGGCATCGGCGGTCTGCCGGGGATCGAGATTGAGAGCGTCAACCTGCACGAACGCGGTCCGGGCCGGGTCAGCCCGCACTTCGTCCACGGGCGACTGATAAATCTCATCACCGGGCAAGTGCAGATCAAATACGGTTTCATGGGGCCGAACCACGCGGTCGTCACCGCCTGTTCGACTGGCGCGCACTCGATTGGCGATGCGGCACGCATGATCATGATGGATGATGCCGACATCATGCTGGCGGGCGGTGCAGAAAGCACCATCAACCCGCTCGGCATTGCAGGTTTCGCTCAGGCGCGCGCGCTCAACATGAGCATGAACGATCGCCCGACCGAGGCGAGCCGCCCCTACGACAAGGACCGCGACGGTTTTGTCATGGGCGAAGGCGCAGGGGTGCTCGTGCTTGAGGAGTACGAACACGCCAAGGCGCGCGGTGCGAAAATCTACGCCGAAGTGACGGGCTATGGCCTGTCAGGCGATGCCTACCACGTCACCGCGCCCCATCCCGAGGGCAAGGGCGCCGAACTCGCCATGCGCATGGCGATGAAGAAGGCAGGTCTTGGGCCAGGAGACATCGACTATGTCAACGCCCACGGAACCAGCACGATGGCGGACACAATCGAACTCGCGGCAGTAAAGCGGGTGCTGGGGGATGACCTCGGCGGCGCGTCGATGAGCTCGACCAAGAGCGCGATCGGACACCTTCTGGGTGGCGCAGGCGCCGTTGAGGCGGTGTTCTGCATCCTTGCCATGCGCGACCAAATCGTCCCGCCGACGCTCAATCTCCACAATCCGGATGACGGCACCGAAGGCATCGACCTTGTCCCGTTCAAGGCAAGGCAGCGCGAGGTTCGCGCCGTTCTCAACAACAGCTTCGGCTTTGGCGGGACCAATGCCTCGCTGATCATGCAGAAAGTCGACTAGACCGGTGAAGCGCGCAGGGCTGTTGATCGTCAGCCTGGTTCTGCTGCTGGCTGCCGCGTTCTTCGTGGCTCCCGCGGTGCTGGGCGAGGCCACGATCGAGGAAGACACCCAGTTTCTGATTCCTGCCGGTTCCTCGCTGAGCGCGGTTGCCCGGGATCTGGAGGCTGCCGGGCACATTTCCTCGGCCAAAGGCTTCCTGCTGAATGCGCGCATATTCGGATCGTCCGATCCGATTCAGGCGGGCGAATTCTCGTTAAAGCCCGGCATGTCGCAGGGTGAGATCCTTGCCGCGTTCCAGTCAGGCGACGTGATCCGCCGGTTTGTCACCATCCCCGAGGGCATGCCTTCGATTCTCGTCTGGGAACGGCTGATGGCGGAACCCCTGCTGACGGGCGAGATTGAGGTTCCGGCAGAAGGTTCGATCCTGCCCGACACCTATGCCTTTGAACGGGGACAGTCGCGGGCTGAACTGGTCGAGCAGATGCAGGCGGCGATGGACCTCTACCTGGCTGAAGCGTGGGCGAAACGGGCTGACAACATTGCGGTCGATACGATTCGCGAAGCCTTGATCCTTGCCTCCATCGTCGAAAAGGAAACCGGCAAACCTGAAGAACGGCGCACTGTCGCAGGGCTGTATTCCAACCGCTTGCGGGTTGGCATGATGCTGCAAGCGGACCCGACAATCATTTATCCGATAACTCAGGGCAAACCGCTGGGCCGCCGCATTCGCCAATCGGAAATCGCTGCGGTCAACGGCTACAACACCTACACCATGCTCGGTCTGCCAGATGGCCCTATCACCAATCCCGGTCGCGAAAGCATCGCAGCGGTGCTGAACCCGGAGAAACACAATTACCTGTTCATGGTCGCAGACGGATCGCGCGGCCATGAATTCAACGAGACGCTCGACGGCCACAATGAGGCCGTTGGACGCTGGTTTGAACTGCGCCGCCAGCGCGGCGAGATGGAATAGGGTGGGCAGGCCCTTTATCGTGACGGCGGCCCTGCCGCCTGACATTCAGGGCTGGGCCGAAAAACTAAGACGGCAACATTATCCGCCCGAGCGCAATCATCTGCATGCGCACGTCACCATGTTCCATTCGTTTGCGCCATCCCTGTTCGAGGAACTGAAGGATTACCTGCCAAAGCTGACCCGCAATTTCGCTGCACCCTGTGGCGAGGTAAGTGGTTTGCTTGATCTGGGAACGGGCACGGCGATAGCGCTGAAAAGCCCCCAGTTGCTTGCCCTTCGCGAGACAATGGCAGCCCATTTCCACGGCAGCCTTACGGCACAAGACCTGTACGAGCCTCGCCCGCACATAACGATCCAGAACAAGGTCACGAAACAGGAGGCGAGGGCGCTGCAAGCCGAACTGGCCCCCTCTATTACACCCCGCAGTTTCTCCTTCCCGGCGCTGGAACTGCACTTGTATCGCGACGGTCCGTGGGACTTGATAAAACGGTGCTCCTTTCGCGGTAGCGAGGCTCTGTAAACCTGCGCATTTTTGGCTATTCAGGCGAGGCTTAAGGCTGATAGGACATTGACATGGAAAACTGGGGGCAATTGCTGGGCTGGCTTGGAGCGATGGCGCTCGTGTGGGCGATGGCCCCGCATCAGGTTCGCGATATCCGCCGCATCTGCCTTGGCGCTGGGGTATTGGCTGTCGCCTATTTCGCGCTGGTTCACGGTTTCGGCGCCGGACTTGCGCTTTCTGTTGCCTTCACTCTCGTCAATGCGGGGCGCCTCTTCGAATTACGGCAACGCGCCCGCTCGGGCGTAATGACACGCGAGGAGCGCGAGCTGTTCGATCACGTGATGAAGATCGAAGAGCCTTCACAGCAAAGCCGTTTGCGCGATCTCATGGTATGGCAGGATGTGCCTGTCGGAACGACATTGATCAAACAGGGACAAATCGATCCGCCTCTGATCTACATCGCCAGCGGTCGGGCCGAGATCGAGCGTGACCTGGCTATCGTAAGTGAATGTGGCGCGGGTGAATTCCTTGGCGAGATGAGTCACGTGTCTGGCGAACGCGCGAGCGCCACCGTCACTGTCACGCAGGAAATGCGCATGGCGCGGCTGGATCGCGACGCGTTGGGACAGCTGGCCAAGAGCCTGCCAGAGTTTGGCAAGGCGGTTGATCGCGCCTTCAACCGCTCGCTTGCGGTAAAGGTTTTGCGCATGAACGAAAGTGCGCGCTGACGGCATTTGCCGGAGCCTGAAACTTGTGGTTGACCACGGCCACTCCCCGCCCTAAATGCGCCGCTCGCTTGAGGCGATTTGCCTCGCGAGGATTGGCTGTTTTACCGGTCAATTGCCCTTTGGGGCGGAGTAGCTCAGGTGGTTAGAGCAGCGGAATCATAATCCGCGTGTCGGGGGTTCGAGTCCCTCCTCCGCTACCAATCTCGAATCCGCATGGGTTCGCTTGCTTCCGCATACATCCGTAAACTTCAATTAAAACAGAATGATGTGAGTGATTCGCGTCCGCTTGCGTGCGCATGCATTCGCTTGAAGCCGGATTTGGTGTGGGGGTATTTTGGGGGTATTTTCCGGGGGTAGCGAAAAGGAGCGATACCCCCAATGGCCTTGAGTGAGATTCAGATCAAAAAAGC
>Ga0189284_100395_pt1 | contig 23437 bp, 30 predicted proteins | sample N32C7minimetaG_FD_130314 | JGI IMG/M metagenome (GOLD analysis project Ga0189284, IMG submission 130314) | Marine microbial communities from the Costa Rica Dome - N32 C7 mini metaG | ecosystem: Environmental > Aquatic > Marine > Oceanic > Photic zone | place: Costa Rica: the Eastern Pacific...
AAAGCAGACCGCAACAGCCCCATCGTTTCCAGGTCGTCCGAGCTGAACATCCAGTCGAGGTAGCAGCGCTTGTCGGCGCCGACGCCGTGCTCTCCGCTGATGCTGCCACCGGCATCAAGACACACCCGCAGGATTGCGGCACCGAGCTCCTTCACGCTCCGCTCCACATTGGGCTGGTCCAGTGAATACAGGATCAGTGGATGAAGGTTGCCATCGCCGGCATGGAAAACATTGGCCACCGGCAGGCCGTGCTCCTGGCTGAGCCGTTCAATCGCCGCAAGCACCGACGGAAGGCTGCTGCGGGGAACGACACCGTCTTGCACGTAATAGGTCGGCGTGATTTTTCCCACCGCTGAAAACGCAGATTTGCGACCTTTCCAGAGCACCGCGCATTCCGTGGGGTCTTGGGCCCGACGCAGCCCACGGGCTCCTGCCGCGCGACAAAGCGCCTCGGCCCGCTCAGAAGAGGCCTGAACCTCAGCCTCCTGCCCATCAAGCTCAATCAGCAGAACGGCCGCTGCATCACGGGGGTACTCGTCGTAGCCGAAGAAATCATTGACGGCGTTGATGGTGACGTTGTCCATGATTTCCATACCCGCCGGCAGGAGACCACTCGCGGTGACCGATCGCACCGCTTCCCCTGCCGCTTCCATCGTGGCGAAATCCGCCAACAGCACGTTCACGCACTCCGGAGCCCGAAGCAGGCGAAGGGTGATGGCCGTCGCGATGCCCAGCGTTCCTTCGCTGCCGATGAACGCACCACGTAGGTCCAGTTCCGAGGATTCGGCCAGCCCGTTGCCCAACTGCGTGATGGTTCCGTCGGGCAGGACCACCTCAAGCCCCAGAACGTGATTGCTGGTCACGCCGTATTTGAGGCAGTGCACCCCGCCCGAATTTTCCGCCACATTGCCGCCGATGCTGCAAACCACCTGGCTGGAGGGATCCGGGGCGTAATAAAACCCGTCTCCTGCAACGGCGCGCGTCACCCAGCTGTTGATGACCCCGGGCTGCACCGTGACGCGCTGATTGGCCAGATCAAGGTCGAGCACCCGACGCATGCGACTGGTCACCACCAGAAGCGCCTGCTGATCCACCAACGCTCCCCCCGAGAGGCCGGTGCCGCTTCCGCGAGCCACAAACGGCACACCGTGTTGATGGCAGCACTGCAACACCGCAGCGACCTGCTCGGTGGTCTCCGGCAGCACCGCCAGGGGCGGACAGTGGCGCTCAAGCGTCAATCCGTCACAGTCGTAACTAAGCAGTTCCTGATGCTTCGCCACGATGGCCCGAGGGGGCAGACATCGGCGCAGATCCCTCTCCAGCACTGACCAGTCGTGGGCCACATCGGTCTCGATCTGATCAAAGACTACGCATCAAAATGCGTGGGAAGTGGGCAATTAAGAAACACAGCAAACGGAACCGGTCGTTCCTGAGTCAGGATGTTGCACGGTTTGCATCAGCCCTTTGGCGTCGGTTCCAGTGACAGCTCCCGCGTTGAACACCAGCCAATCCCAGGCCATCTTCGGCGCAGCACAGGCCCTGATGCCCGGAGGTGTCAGCTCCCCTGTGCGGGCGTTCAAGTCGGTTGGCGGTCAGCCGATCGTGTTCGATCGGGTGAAGGGTCCCTATGCCTGGGACGTGGATGGCAATAAGTACATCGACTACATCGGCAGCTGGGGACCGGCCATCTGCGGCCACGCCCACCCCGAGGTGATCGCAGCACTGCAGGAAGCGATCGAGAAGGGCACCAGCTTCGGAGCACCTTGTGCCCTGGAAAACACCCTGGCCGAAATGGTGATCGACGCTGTACCCAGCGTTGAGATGGTGCGCTTCGTCAACAGCGGCACCGAGGCCTGCATGGCTGTGTTGCGCCTGATCCGTGCCTACACCGGCCGCGACAAGGTGATCAAGTTCGAGGGCTGCTACCACGGCCATGCGGACATGTTCCTGGTGAAAGCCGGTTCCGGTGTGGCCACACTCGGCCTGCCCGACTCCCCCGGTGTCCCGCGCAGCACCACGGCCAACACCCTCACGGCGCCTTACAACGACCTCGAAGCCGTTAAGGCCCTGTTCGCCGAGAACCCCGACGCCATCGCAGGCGTGATCCTCGAGCCGATCGTCGGCAACGCCGGCTTCATTCAACCCGAACCCGGCTTCCTTGAAGGTTTGCGGGAACTCACCAAAGAGCACGGCGCTCTGCTGGTGTTTGACGAGGTGATGACCGGCTTCCGGATCAGTTACGGCGGTGCCCAGGCACATTTTGGCGTCACCCCAGATCTCACGACCATGGGCAAGGTGATCGGTGGCGGCCTTCCTGTGGGCGCCTACGGCGGCCGCGCCGACATCATGGGAATGGTGGCCCCTGCTGGGCCCATGTATCAGGCCGGAACCCTCAGTGGAAACCCCCTGGCGATGACCGCCGGCATCAAGACCCTGGAACTGCTCAAGCAGCCCGGCACCTACGAGAAGCTGACGGCCACAACCCAGAAGCTCGTGGCGGGCATCAAGGACGCCGCCCAATCCGCTGGCATGCCGATCACAGCGGCCAGCGTCAGCGCCATGTTCGGCTTCTTCCTCTGCGAAGGCCCCGTGCGCAACTTCGAAGAAGCCAAGAGCACGGATTCAGAACGCTTCGGCAAACTGCATCGCTCCATGCTCGAGCGGGGCATCTACCTCGCACCGTCAGCGTTCGAAGCCGGTTTCACGTCCCTGGCTCACTCCGACGCCGACATCGAAGCGACGATTAACGCCTTCCGCGAAAGCTTCGCGGCTGTGGCCTGATCAGTCCGTGCTGGCCTCAGCACCACCTCCACCTCCACTGGTCTGCACCATTCAGACCGTGGAGGCCCGGTGGTCTGGCCATCCAATTGCAGACATCCGACACCTCAAGCAGCAGCAGTTTCGGGTTGAGCGGAGTGAGAACCCTGCGATTGAACCTCGGACGGTGATCGACAGCAGACTCACCCCCCTGGTGGAGCGCTTCAGCAGTTCCGGTGTTGAACAGATCGCGGGCTCTCGCATGACCTATCACTGGTCCTACGAAGCCCCGTTAGGAGCGCTCACATTCAATGACTCCGGCGCCTCCAGCGGTCCTGTCCAGGAGAGTCGTGTCGCTGTGAGCGGAGATCTGGTCATTGATGATCAAAAGGGATTCGAACTCAGCCAGCAGTCCCGGCTGACCCAATCAGCTGGGACAAAAACCCTGAGCAGCCTTTTGGAAACGGCCCATGGCTCCTGCCGAGAACAACGCTGAGTGTTTACTGGCGCGAGCGCGCCGGGCCGCCGAACGTGCCCATTGCCCCTACTCGAACTTCCACGTGGGGGCCGCAGTGCGGTGTGATGACGGCAGTGTGATCGACGGCTGCAATGTGGAAAATGCCAGTTATGGCCTGAGCATCTGCGCAGAGCGGGTCGCCCTTTTCACGGCGATCAGCCAAGGCAAACAACCGATTGAACTGGCCGTGAGCTGCATCGATGCCCAGAGCGATGCAGCCACTGGATCCCGGATGCCATGCGGCGCCTGCCGTCAGGTGATGCAGGAACTGCTGCCAAGCAAGGCCAAGGTGAGCATCGATGGTGTGGGCACAAGGCAACTCGAACAACTCCTTCCTGCTGCCTTTGAGCTGAGGCAAGCAAACATCAACTGATCATCACCATCACAGCCTTGAGGCGCTCCTCCAAGAGCGAGCAGCATCAACAGACCACGATTCACCCGAACATCAGGATCGCGCCCAACAGGCCAAGGCTTTGTCGGGATCAGTGATGTCAGACACATCGCTGTAGACGTACTTCTGCCACTCCCGCACAGGGAGACCGGCAAACACCATCAGGTTGAGCGGATACTGCTCGGAATCGGTGCACCTGCGGAAATCATCCCGAAACAGGAAGGTGGGTTTACCCAGGGCAATGGCGGCACCGAGCTCCACCATGACCCCCTCATCGGGAGGCGTTCCATTCACGATGGCGAACAGCGCATCGGCATCACGCACATCCTGCAGATCCCGCTGCGCGACGCGATAGGCCCATCCGGGTTCCGCCAGATTCACCTGACCATTGCGAGCAAAGGGCTCCCAGACCTCCAATCCCAGGGCTTCCAATGCCCCGATGAACTCCGGCAACAACAGCCGCTTCCATTGCTCCGAGAAGCCATAAGGAGACGCCAAATAAATCGTTCGCGCGCTGTTGTTCATCACAGGCCCCGGGAGGCTCGGTACGCCTGCTCATCGGCACGGGCCTGTTCAAGGTTCTCCCAAGGAAACACCAGCCATTCCGACGACGCGGCAACCTCGGCTGCCACCCACCAATCAGGACGCACCTTGCTGACCCAAACCGCAAAGGATGCCTGCGGCACCTCACCTTTCAACGCCTGCAAGGTGCGTCCGGTTTCATAGACATCATCCACAATCAGGGCTGATGGCTCAGGTGCTGAGAGCAAGGGGCGATCGATGGCATGGCTGAGCGCTACGGCAAGGCACAGGCCCCCACGGGGGACCCCATAAACGCCGGTCACCGCAGAATCAGCAAAGCGTGAAGCCAACTGCTGCACCGCCAGATCGAATTGAGCCCAGCTCAGTACCTGCATAGCCGGAGAATGACACATTCAGGCCGAGCTGCACCGTGAACAGCGACATCCCACCCCAGGAACAAACCCGCAAATGGTTCCGCAGCCATCTGCTGAGCCGGGAACTGGAACTGCAGGACCTCTACGACCTGCCACAGGGGGAACTCGATTTGCTGATGGCCGAAACCGGCGAAATCCGCTCGGACACGGAAAACCGCTCCCGCAGCCACGGACGTTGGTGCACCGCTGGCTACTTCCTGGAACTGGCTCGAATCATTGACGGTCGACGAGATGCGACATGACAAACCAACATCGCAGACTTACAAGTGCCCTCTATTCATCGACAAGGAATCCCAAGCATTTTCAAAAAGCCCCAACCAAGATTGACGAAATTCAAAATCGCGCCGTAGCAACTTCAGAACCCGGTTCTGATAACTGACCTTGTGTGGATCTGAAGCAAGCAGTTGCTGCGTCGATCTGATTTCTCGATGGATCGTGCGCTTTCGATACACCCTTTGGATCCTTGCAACGCTGTCGCGAAGAGCTTGCTTGGCAGCATCAGGATCACCATCAACACTGTTCCGGAGATGATCCAACATGGATAGATCCAACGTCATGCTGTAGGGATCGAGCTGCTCAGGCCTGGACGCCAGAACGTTCAGTAAAAACGCCACACGGGCATGGCGGCTGGGAAAATCCAGCGAATCTGCATCCGCATTCAAATTCACCTGCTTCCGGCCTGAGCTCTGAGCCAGGGTTCGCCTGACCACACCACCCTCCTTCAACAGCAGATCATCAAGACCTCGAAGGTAGTAGTGCTGAACAGGGAAGTGTTGACCTTGGGCAATCCCAAGACAACGACCGGAGCCACTGGTGCTGGAAGCATGGAGACGCAACCACTTGAGCGCAGAGGTTTTAACGATCGATTTGACTTGAGGAAAAACAAAAAATCTCTTTTGAGCAGACTCAAAGAAATCATCATCCATCGATGCTGTCAGTCTCCATGGCATCAAGAGAGATTCAACATTTTCTTCATCAAGGAATCCAAATAAATCCGGATGCAAGTATTCATCCGCATCAATAACGGCAACATAGTCCTCTCGAATCAGATCTTGAACACTTCTAATTCTCTGACCCTCAGACTCATAGAAGTGAATCTCGTTTTTTGTGAATATGTCTCTACACAATGGCGCCGCTCCTGGGGAAATTACCGGATAGAAGGCCTCAACCCCAAGACGGCGATGGTGGTCAATGAAAGATTGCAGATAAGGAGCTTCGCCGTCAAAGACTCGAACTACAATGGCGAAACTGCTCACTTAATTTAGAGATTTTGACTTAAATTAGCACAAAAACCAGCACAAAATCTGTTGAGGCACGGATTTGTGGCAGGAACTCACGATGACTGAGAGACCTTCAAGATCACTTTTGGAGTCACATCATCTCAACACCAAACCTTGCGATCTCCTTATCAGCGGTAGTTCTCAAACTGCAGAGGAACATCAAGATCATCTTCCTTACTCTTGACGAGCTGAATCGCGGCTTGCAGGTCATCTTTGCTCTTACCGGTGATCCGCACACTTTCACCCTGGATCGCCACCGTCACCTTTTTGAGCTCATCGCGCACCATCTTGCTCAACTTCTTCGCAATCTCCTGACTGAGGCCCTTACGCAGCTTCACCACCTGCTTCACCCGGTTGCCTCCGACGATTTCAGGTGTTTGAAAATCGAAAATCTTGAGGGAGAGGTTGCGTTTGGTCGCTTTGGTTCGCAGCACATCCTCCACCGCCTGAAGCGTCATATCACTGGCCGTTGTGATCACCAGCTCCGTTTCCTCAAGATCGATCTCGGTGCCGGAATCCTTGAGGTCATAACGGTTGCCAACATCACGACGAACCTGGTCAAGGGTGTTCACCAGCTCCTGACGATCAAAGTCAGAGACCACATCGAAGGAATAAGTGCTGGCCATGTCGCAAACCTGTCGATCCTCCAGTTTAGAAACCCGTCGATCTCCAGCAGGGTGCTGTCCACCCAAGCCCGTTAGGGTCCCGGGGATTGATTGGATGTCATGACCCCTGCGTTTGCCTGGGCCCTTTGCCTGATGGGAGCCGTCGTGATGGTGAGCATCGTGCTCACCGGTGCCGGACGGGCCAAAGCAGACTTCACCATGGCGGATCTTCAGGCGCCTCGGGCGATGTTTGAACGGCTGCCCGCCTTCGGGCAGCGCGCCGTGTGGGCACAGGAGAACAGCTGGGAAGCACTGACCCTGGGGGCACCGGCCATGCTGTTGTGTCTGATCAGCGGAGTCAGCAGCCCCACGGCCATCGCAGCAGCGTGGATCTGGCCAGGCATCCGATTTGTTTATCTGTTTGCCTATGTCGGCAACGTCCCACCCCTGAGGGGACTCTGCTGGGCTACGGGGGTGACTGCCGTTGGCATCTGCTACGTGGAGGGACTGCGGGCCGTGATCAGCGCCGCCGGCTGATCAGTCGAAATACAGAAGGCTCACCACCTTCCCCATGTCCTCAGCAGTTCGTGCACTCGCCAGCAGGGTTTCACTGTCGTGAAATGCGAGACAGATCAACTGATCACAGCGGTTGATGATCTCTTGATTGCACAAACTGCTGGCCATCGGCAAGGGCAGGTCGTCCTGTTCAGGCTTGTCCACAAGGTGCAACACCCGATCCAGGAGATCTCGGATTTCAGGAACCTGCCGATCGAGGCTCTGGGGCAAAAGCACGGTGAGCTTGGAGGGATCCACCTCAAGACACCCGCGAATCACTGCTGCATTCACCCCCTGAGATCCGGATGTGATCAGAGCATGGCCTTCCTGCACCAATGAGCGAGCCACCAATTCGATCAGGTGAACCGCCACAACGGGCACATGGCGGCTACCGAGAATGGCGATCCTTCGTTGGCTTTTGTCCTGCAGCAGAGCGAGTTCCTGCGCAAGCGTGTCAACCCGATCAAGAGCCGGCAGATCCAGTGACTGACCCAAGGAAAACTTGCCGCCTGATTTCATCGGAAGTTAGCAACCATCAAGCGTGCTGAACCGTCAGATTCAATGCATTGAAGAGCTGATCAAGCTTGCAATGCTCCTCCACAAGACGGAAGGCGTAGGTGGCCTTCACGGCTTCATGCAGGCGCACATGGCCGAAGGCCTGCTCAATCACCCCCACCGTGGCCAGGGTGTCGTGCTCCACCTTGAGCAAGGGCACATCCAATTCTTCGGCGCGATTGATCAATTGAGGGAGAGGTTCCCCAGCCCCGGTGAGAATCAAACATTGAGTTGAAGCCTCAAGGGCGGCCAGCTGGATGTCGGTGCGATCAGCTCCCGTCACAACAGCCATGTTGCGTCGTTTGCGGAAGAACTCCATGGCGGAATTCACATTCATCGCGCCGATGCTCAGGGTTTCCACCAGCAGTTCCTGCCGTTCCTGGCAACAGATCACCCGGGCATTGAGGCGCCGCACCAACTCGCCGACCGTGACGCTGCGCAGCAAAGGAGAACGGGGCATGACGCCAAACACCTGCAAGCCCAGGCCCTGCAAGGCAGGAACCACCTGTCGCTCCAAGCTGTCGACCTCTTCTGGAGTGACGGCGTTCAGCACCACTCCAACCAGACGGTCACCCAAGGTCTGCTTGGCCGCGAGCAGCGCATCCACACTGCGGCTGTCCTGCCAGAGGTGCACCAGAACGACCTTGGCATTGAGACCTGTGGCTAGCTGCGGAAGGCTAAGGCCGTACAGCAAACCCTCCTGGAGGCTTCCCGCACATTCCAAGAGTGTGAGTCCATCGTCAGACTGAATGCACTGGCGCAGCTCCGCAAAACCTTGGCCAGCGTCCAACTCGCCTTGGCCAAGCCGCTGGGCAGCTGTTGTCGGAGACAGCAGATGCATCGAAGGAATCAAACGCTCAGGCGGCAGATTCAGCGTTTCACCAACAAATCGAACGTCGTCGTCGATGAGTGGTTTAGGCAACGGCCCCTGGTTCGGATCCCAGTCCAGGCTTGTGGCCAGGGGCTTTCCGAACCTGATCTGCTGTCCGGCACGGGCGAGCTGCTGAGCAATTCCAAGAACAAGGGCCGACTTCCCACTGAACGGCTCACACGATCCGATCAACAGTGTCGTTCCCATGGAGGTGATGCCTGACACCACTGAATCTAGGCCTGTTCAGGAGCATCTCCGCGCTCGATCAACAACCACTGCCAGAACCCATTGGGCAAATCGGGCTTCGATAGCTGCGGATTGGAACAATCCATCAACCAGACCACCAGCTGATGGGTGGTGACGGCGAAATCAAAATCTCCCTCGGGATGACCGGGAAAACGAAGCTGACAGTCCAGCCTCTCCAGCGATGCAGCGACCCCATCCCAGCGGAGTTCGTAGGGGTGTCCACCACTTCCGGCCACCGGACGCCGCCCCTGCAGTGCGCCCCGCCCCAGGATCTGCAGGGCTGCGGATAGATCCTGCTCGCGACTGACGCCACCGCAGTAGGGAGCGAACAGAACCAGTTGGGCGGCATCTGACACAGCTGGTGCTTGATTCGTGCTCCGCTCGTTTCAAGGATGCCCCAAGCTGGCCCCATGGCCCAGTCCCCCTTTCTCGGCAAACGGATCGGCATCACAGGCGCTCGTGGAGCCCTCGGCGCAGCTCTGGCCCGTTGCTTCCGTTCCGCAGGCGCCCACGTCGTCGGTTTCACCCACGGATCCATACCTCCAGAGCAAGCGGACGGCCCACACCGTTGGGTGAGCTGGAGCTGCGGAGACGAAGCCAGCCTGGACGCCGATCTGGAGGAGCTCGATGTTCTGGTGCTGAACCACGGGATCAATCCTCAAGGCGGCCAAAGCCCTGAAGTGATCAACCAGGCACTGGAGGTCAACACCTTGAGCAGCTGGAGGCTGATGCAGCGATTTGAGGCCATCAGCAGAGCATCGCCGCAGGCTGATCCGAGGGAGGTGTGGATCAACACCTCGGAGGCTGAAATTCAGCCTGCCGTCAGTCCCGTGTATGAACTCACCAAGCGAATGCTGGGGCAACTGGTGAGCATCCGTGGTGCGGTGCTTGATGCCACCGGACGCAAAGCCCTGATCCTGCGCAAGCTGGTGCTCGGCCCCTTTCGCTCATCGCTCAATCCGATCGGGGTGATGGGAGCCGATTTCGTCGCAAGCCAAGTGCTTCGCCAGGCGAGCTGGGGGTTTCGCCTGGTGATCGTGACACCAAACCCACTGACGTATGTCTTGATGCCTCTGACCGAGCTTGGACGGCGGATCTACAGCCGGATCCTCAGTCGCCCCGATCGGTAAGGATCTCGCATCCATCACTGGTCACCAGAACGGTGTGCTCCCACTGCGCCGAGAGAGAGCCGTCGCGAGTGACGACAGTCCACTGATCCCGCAAGGTGCGGCAGGCCTTGCTGCCGGCATTAAGGATGGGCTCGATCGCCAGGGTCATGCCAGGACGCAGGGTGACGTTGGGGAGCTCGTCGGTGCGGAAATTGAACACGGAAGGTTCTTCGTGCAGGTTCCGGCCGACACCGTGGCCGGTGTAATCCTCCACAACACTGAAACCGTTGGCCTTGACGTGGTCTTCAACGGCTCCAGCGATATCCAGCAGGGTGTTACCTGCTTTGACATGGCTCAGACCAGCCATCAAGGCTTCCTTGGCAACACGGCTCAAGGTCTGTGCTTCCTGGGGTGCATCTCCCACGCAGATCGTGATGCAGCTGTCGCCGTGGTAGCCCTCGAAATAGGCGCCGGTATCCACCTTCAACAGATCGCCCTGGCGGATCACACGCTTCGGACTGGGGATGCCATGCACCACTTCGTTGTTGATGCTGGCGCAGATGCTCGCCGGAAAACCGTGATAGCCCTTGAAACTTGGGGTCGCCCCCATCTCTCGAATGCGTTTTTCCGCATAGGCATCAATATCTCCCGTCGTCTGACCTGGCTCCACCATTCCCATCACCTCCCGCAGCACGGTGGCGACGATGTGGCTGGCCTGGCGCATGATCTTCACTTCACGGGCTGATTTGATTTCAACGCCGCGACGCTTCTGAATGCGCGGGCCCGTCGCCGTCACTTGCCCCTGCGCTGCCTGGGTGGATGCCAGAAGATCAGCAAAGAGATTCATGGCTCAGCCCAATATCCGTCACGCTATCAACAGCAACCGAATTGATGCCGGTCATGTCGCTGCTTGCGCGCTTGCGGGAACTGCATCGAAGCGTTGCACCCTTCGTTCTGGCGCCTTTGCTGGTGACGGTGTTCTCCGGTGTTAGTTACCGCCTGGCCCGGGACTGGTTCGGAGCCAGCCGAGACCAGGTTCACTGGTTAATGGTCGTTCACGAGGGGGAATGGCTTGGTTCCACCTTGGAACCGGTCGTCGTTCTTCTCAACGCCATCGGCCTGCTGTGGATGCTGATCACAGGCATGGGGCTCCTGATGGAGCGATGGCGTCGAAAGGTACACTCATAGTTTGGCGATTCAACGCGGAGCTGGGATGGCAGCCGATTCGAAGGACACAGCGGTGACCGACGACAACACCGAAACGGCTGTGGAAACAGCACCTGAGGCAGCGGCGAAGGCCAGCAATGCTTCTGGTGCCCCTGCCAAGAAACTGAGCCCTGAAGCTCTGATTCGCTCCTTTGAGTCGGCTCAGCAGAAGGATGATCTCCCTGAGATCTACGTGGGCGACACCGTGCGCGTTGGTGTTCGCATCAGCGAGGGCAACAAGGAGCGTGTTCAGCCCTACGAGGGCGTGGTCATTTCCAAGCGCCATGGTGGCCTGAACCAGACCATCACCGTGCGCCGGATTTTCCAGGGCATCGGCGTTGAGCGGGTGTTCATGCTGCACAGCCCCCAGGTGGCTTCCATCAAGGTGGAACGGCGAGGTAAAGTGCGCAGGGCGAAGCTTTTCTATCTGCGGGAACGGGTGGGCAAGGCCACCCGCGTGAAGCAGCGCTTCGATCGCTGAGGTTTCGACCTCGTTCAATCAGTTGCCAACTTCAACGTTGGCTGAGGGGTACATCGCCTTGCGCCGTTAGTTCAGTTGGTAGAACGCAGGTCTCCAAAACCTGATGTCGGGGGTTCGAGTCCTCCACGGCGCGTCCGATGTTCCCCTCGTGCAGTTTCCCGGTTCTGAGCATGGAGTTGGATCTTCAACCTGGTGATGTTGTGAAGGTGTTGGAGTCAGCCGCCCTCGGCTGGGTCCGTGCCCGAGTGATACGCGTCAAGTCCGGCGGCCGTGTGGTCGTTCAGAGTGATCAAGGGCGTGAATTCACAGCCCGCGGCAATCAGGTTCGGCTCATTGAACCTGCAGGATTCCGTCCCTGAATTGTTGGTTATTCGGCGTTGAGCCGATTTTTTCCCTCATGTCCCGGCGACTCTGTCGTCGGGATTTTTTTGTGGCGGCGCCCGCATGACAAAACCAGGCTGATCCATGGCTCGGTTGTTGACGGAGGGCAGGGCGACAGTTGATACTGATCAGGTCGCGCAAGCGACGCAGATCAGATTCTTCGGAGCGCGTCTCACGAATTCTGAATCAGGTCTGGGACCGTAGTTCAACCGGTTAGAGCACCGCCCTGTCACGGCGGAAGTTGCGGGTTCGAATCCCGTCGGTCCCGTTCTCACCACCAAGAGCCACGATGGTGCGCGTTCGATTGGCCCCCAGCCCAACGGGCACGCTCCATATTGGAACGGCGCGAACCGCTGTTTTCAATTGGCTCTACGCCAAGCACGAGCAAGGCGCGTTCGTGCTGCGCATTGAAGACACCGACAAGGAGCGGTCCAAGCCCGAGTACACCCAGAACATTCTCGAAGGCTTGCAGTGGCTCGGGATCGATTGGGACGAGGAACCCGTCATCCAGAGCGAACGGGTTGGGCAGCACCGTGATGCCATACAGACCCTGCTCGATCGGGGACTGGCCTACCGCTGCTACGCCAGCGAAACGGAACTCACGGCCATGCGCGATGCGCAGAAAGCGGCCAATCAAGCCCCGCGCTACGACAACCGCCACAGGTCTCTGACCCCCGAGCAGGAGCAGGCGTTTCAGGCAGAAGGCCGTGAAGCGGTGATTCGTTTTCTCATCGATGACGCTGCCGAAATTCGCTGGAATGATCTGGTGCGTGGCGCCATGAGCTGGCGAGGCTCAGACCTTGGCGGAGACATGGTGATTGCCCGTCGCGCCCCGGCGGATCAAATCGGCGACCCCCTCTACAACCTTGTTGTGGTGGTGGATGACGCCGCGATGGACATCACCCATGTGATCCGCGGTGAAGATCACATTGCCAACACCGCCAAGCAACTGCTCCTCTACGAAGCGCTGGGCCTGCCCTTGCCGACCTTTGCCCACGCTCCTCTCATCCTCAATGCCGAGGGACGCAAGCTCTCAAAACGGGATGGGGTGACCTCCATCAACGACTTCCGCGCCATGGGCTACACCCCTGACGCCATCGCCAACTACATGACCTTGTTGGGGTGGTCCGTACCGGAGGGCATGGAGGAACGGTTCAGCTTGCGTGAGGCCGCAGCCGTTTTTGGTTTCGACCGCGTCAACAAAGCCGGGGCGCGTTTCGACTGGGACAAGCTCAACTGGCTGAATGCCCAGGTTCTGCATGGCTGGACGGCGGACCATCTTCTGGAGGAACTGACGCCGCTGTGGACCGAACGCGGTTGGACCCCTCCCAGCGACAAGAGCTGGTGCCTGGACCTCTGCACCTTGCTGGGGCCATCCCTCACCTTGCTTAAGGATGGCGTCGATCAGGCGGAACCGTTCTTTGATCGTCCGGAGCTCCAGGACGATGCGCTCGAGCAACTCGCGATCGAAGGAGCCAAGGCAGCCATTGCGGACCTGCTTCAGCGGCTCGAGAACAAGCCTTGGGACGGCAGCGACGTTGATCAAGCCAAGGCTTGGCTGGGGGATGCCGCCAAAGCAGCCGGTGTGAAGAAAGGGGTTGTGATGAAGTCCCTGCGCGCCGCTCTCCTGGGGCGTCTTCAAGGCCCCGATCTGATCACCACCTGGTCATTGCTGGCCAGAATCGGTGAGGACCTGCCGCGTCTGCGCCGCTGCCTCGGCTGAGGCAGGCTCGTCATCCTCAGCTTTGACTAGGCCAAGAGCCTGAGCCAACGGCTGAGCCGTGAGGCCCTGAAGACCAACGGTCATCAGGATGGTGAGGAACACCAACCCCTGAAGGCGTCCTGCCCCCAGGATGCCGGCCTGCTCCAAGCGAATCGCGAAGAGAGAGGCCACCGCTGCGGTGACGATGCCTCGCGGAGCGAGCCAACCAAGGAACAGCCGTTGTTCAAGCTTGTAGGGCAACCCGATGGTGGCCAGACCCACGCCGATCGGACGCACCACAAGCATCAACGATAGAACGCAGAGGATACCGCCCCAACCCAGCGGACTGAGTTCAGCCCAGGAGACGTCAGCAGCCAGCAGCGGAAACAGCATCGTGATCGCCAACTGCGCCAGTTCCTGAATCAAACCATCCAATTCAGCGGTGTGGGGGCCTGGACGCCGACCGACAACGATGCCCGCCGCCACCGAAGCAGGCAGGGCGGATTCAGGCAGAAGCCATTCACTGACGCCATACATCAGAAACAGCAAACCCAGACTGAGCTGAAGCGGGAGCCCCTTCAACTGATCGGGTTTGAGCCGTCGCAACAGCTCTGACAGCAGCCAGCCGACGCTCGCGCCAATCAGCACACCACCGCCCAATCGATACAGCAGGCCGAGCATCACCTCCCGCCAGCCGTGCAGGTTGCCAAGGACAAGCTCCAACAGCAGCAGGGCTAGAACGGCGCCGATGGGCTCAAGCACCAGTCCCTCAGCCTCCAGGACTTCGCCCAGAGGAGGTGCGAGCTGAATTTGACGCACCAGGGGTGTGACCACCGTTGGCCCCGTGGCCAGCACGATGGCACTGAACACAGCCGCAAGCGACCAGCTGAGCCCCGCAAGCCAATGGGCCGCTAACAGACCGCCCCCCAGGGAGATCAACAGACGCAGGGCTGCGATGCGCTGCACCGTGGCCTTGATCGTGTCTCCAGGCAGACGCAGATTCAGTCCGCCATCGAACAGCACCAGGCTGACAAGAAGACCCACCACGGTTCCAAGCCCGGAGCCCAGATCAAGGGGTTCCACCCAACCCAGACCAGAGCGACCGATCAGCAGCCCCGACAGGAGCAGCAACACCACCCCAGGAAACTCCGACTTGGCCGCCAGAAAACGGGCTGCAGCACCCGAGGAAACCGTGACGCCCCAGAGGAGGCCCAGACGCTCAGGCGTCATCGACAGAGGAGAACTGAGGTTCCACGCGCACGCCGATCACCGCTTGTGGGCGTACGACCAGATACTCGCCCTCCAGATCACTGAGGGGAACGTTGACGAAACCGCCCTGGTTCTCGGCATTGACCACCCCTTGGTACCACTCCTGGAAGGTCTCGAGTTTCGGAAAAAACACCCGTTCGGTTTGCCCTCCCACAAGGTGGAGATGGACGGCGTAGCGGCGGGGCGTACGGGACATCAGCGAGGAAAGACATCCATCACGGTCCCCACAGGATGACGGATCGGTTCCGGGTCTGCCCAGAGAAGAGGGCGAAGACAGGCGTTACGCGGGGCATAAAGCGGATGGCGCGGTTGCCCCGAGGCCGTCTGCCCGAGCATCAGAGGATGCGGTGAGTCGGGAACGGAGCGTCGGCGGTGCGGCAGCAAACGCTGAATGGTTCCAAGAACCAGCTGAGCCCGGTCCCATCGCGCCCCATTCGCCCCCCATCCACACCAGAGATCAACCCCAGATGTTCGGGACCAGTGGTTGAACCAGTGGTTCAAGATCGCGTCGTTCTGCTCACCGATGGGGTCCTTCACCCGCAGCAGCGCCGCCGGAGACGGCGACATCCGGGCGAACAGATTCAGCACCAGCAACTCCCGATATCCCCATTGCCTGGCGAAGCCGATCAAACGGCGCAGGGTCGGATCATCACGCTGGCCATCAGCTCTCGAGGGATTCAGTCCCACGAAAAGGAGGCACCCTTCGCCGGCACCCAGGCAGCGCCGCAGCCACCAGCGGTAACAGCCATCGCTGCTGAGGGACGCTTCAGACCCCGAGCTGTCGCCGACAGCACTCAAGGATGCGTTCGCTGGCGTGACCATCGCCGAAGGGGTTAACGGCGCGAGACATCTCTTGATAGGCCGTGGCATCACCAAGCAGCCGCGAGGTCTCCTCCAGGATCACATCGGGATCGGTGCCCACCAGCCGGGCGGTGCCCGCATCAACGGCCTCCGGCCGCTCTGTGGTTCGCCGCAGAACCAGCACGGGTTTGCCGAGCGCAGGGGCCTCCTCCTGGAGACCACCTGAATCGGTGAGCAACAGGCAGCAACCTTTCATCGCTGCAACGAGACGGTCGTAGTCCAGAGGTTCGGTCAGAACGACTCGGGGATGGCTTCCAAGCAGGGCCTGCAGCGGTTCACGCACCGTCGGGTTGCGGTGCATCGGCAGAAGAAGCGCCGTGTCGGGGTAGCGCTCAAGCACCTGCAGCATTCCTGCAGCGATGTTGTGCAGCCGCTCACCCCAGTTTTCACGGCGATGCACCGTGGCGAGGATCACCCTCTGTTGATCCCAGTTGAGGCCATCAAACTGAACATCCGGCGCCGATTCCGCCATCAACAACAAGGCATCGATCACGGTGTTGCCGGTCACGGCGATCTCCCCGACCACCCCGGATGTTTTCAGGTTGGATTCGGCCTTGAGCGTCGGCGCGAAATGAAGGGTTGCGATCTGAGAAAGGAGCCGACGGTTGGCTTCTTCCGGGAAGGGATCCAGAAGATTGTCAGTGCGCAGGCCGGCCTCCACATGACCAACCGGGATCTGCTCGTAAAACGCAGCCAAACCAGCGGCAAACGCCGTGGTGGTGTCGCCCTGCACCAGAACCAACTGCGGCGGATAGGCCTGAAAGTCTTCCCGCAGCCCCTGCAGCGCAGCACAGGTGACATGGGTCAGGGTCTGACGGGGTGCCATCAGATTGAGATCCTGATCCGCCTGGAGATGGAACAGATCCATCACCTGGCCCACCATTTCGCGGTGCTGACCGGTCAGGACGACACGGGTCTGAAATGCATCACAGGCTTGGAACGTCCGAATGACCGGAGCCAGCTTGATCGCCTCCGGACGCGTTCCCAGAACGATCGTGACGCGGGGCTGTTCAGCCATTCCATCCAGACGGACCGCTGGAGTTTACGGGCGTTAACCCGGAGAGAACAGTGAGAAATCCTTGCCAGTTCCAGCATCGAGACGATCCTGAAAACAGATCCCTCGCCATCAACGTGGCTCAGCCGGTTTTCCCCCCCAGCTTCCCGCCGCGCCCAACCGCCGCCCGTAGCCCAGAAGGACTTCGGGAGGTTCACAACCCGGCGCCCCGATCCGCTGCAGATGGCTCTCCAAGCCTCGAGGAGATCGTTCGAATCGCCCATGACGCCGGCCATTCCGATGTCCACCTGGGGGTTGGGGAAGTGCCGCGCTACCGGGCCCGGGGAGACATGCAGGGCACGGATTGGCCAGTCACCCGCGCCAAGGTCTTCCAGGGATGGCTCCAGGAAATCCTGACGCCACAGCAGATCGATGGCTTCAACCGCGACAAGGAATTTGACGGCTCCCATGCCTTCCCTTTCGTGCGCGTGCGCATCAACCTGATGGATTCACTGCGGGGCCCGGCGATGGTGCTGCGCCTGATTCCGCAGACGATCCTCACCATGGAGCAGCTGAATCTCCCCAGCGTGCTGGAGAGCCTCGCGGCCCGTCCGAAGGGACTGATCCTGGTGACCGGACCGACAGGGTCCGGCAAAAGCACAACCCTGGCGGCCATGATCGATTGGATCAACCGCAACGAGGCACGCCACATCCTCACGATCGAGGATCCCGTTGAGTTCGTGCACGAGAGCCGCAAGTCCCTCATCCGGCACCGGGAAGTGGGGTTACACACCCTCAGATTCCACAACGCCCTGAGGGCGGCCCTGAGGGAAGACCCCGATGTGATTCTGGTGGGCGAAATCCGGGATCGGGAAACCCTTTCCACGGCACTGGAAGCGGCCCAGACCGGCCACCTGGTGTTCGGAACGCTGCACACCAATTCAGCGGTGAAAACCGTGGAACGGGTTCTCGGCATGTATCCGCCTGAAGAGCAGGAGAGTGTGCGCCGTTCGTTGTCCGAGTCGTTGCTGGGGGTGATTGCCCAGGGCTTGATCAAAGCAACAGATGGAAAACGGGCTGCGTTTCACGACATCCTGATCAACACCGATGCCTGCAAGGACTACATCCAGCGGGGGGCGCTCGATGAGGTGGAGGACATCATGGAGCACAGCGGGTTTGATGGGATGGTGACCACCAATCAATCGCTGCTGGCCCTGGTGGAGGCGGGTCGCATTGAAGGCGATCAAGCGGTTGCCGTCAGCCTCAAACCCAACGAGCTGGCTCAGGCCCTGCGGGGCCGAAGCTAATCAGCCACCGCTGAACACACGCACCAAAAGAACAACAGCGATTCCTGCGGAGAGGCCGATCATCGCCAGACGGCCGTTCCAGATTTCGGCCTGTGGAGTGAAGCCACGCTTCCAGGCGTTCAGCTCATCAGCCTCCACGGGCTCCGGAGCATCGGGTCTGGTTTCCGGTTGGTCCACGACGCAGAGACCGAACAGTGCCTTCAAGCCTAAAAGGCTCACCTAGAAGGGTGGGTCTGGTGTGTAAAGCGCATCGGCCTGATCCAAGGGCCAGCGGGCTGCAACGCCGGATTCAAGAGACGTGCAAGCAGGGTTCTGGCCCAGACGCAGCAAGGCCGCAGCCCCGATCATGGCGGCGTTGTCGGTGCAGAAGGCCAGCGGAGCGATGGAGACCGTTATGCCCCGCTGCTTCCCCTGTTCGAGCATGCTCTGGCGCAAGCGACGGTTCGCTGCGACGCCCCCAACCATCACCACTTGCTGAACACCGTGGTCTTCAGCACAGCGAAGACTGCGCTGCACCAGAACATCGGCCACCACCTGTTCGAAACTGGCGGCCAGGTCGGCAAGAGGCAGCGGATCAGGGTTTTGCCGCAAAGTTTCCACAGTGCGGAGCATGGCGGTCTTCAGACCACTGAAGGAAAAGTCGTAGGGGTGAAAACCGCCGCCCGGCAATGAAATCCGCCCCTTGGGCAGCCGAAAGCGCGTTGCATCACCCGTTTCGGCAACAGCCTGGATGGCAGGACCTCCGGGGTATCCCAGACCAAGCAGGCGGGCCACCTTGTCGAAAGCCTCTCCAGCGGCATCGTCATGGCTTCGGCCGAGCCGGGTCATCCCGCCGTCGTCAGCCACCAGGATCAGCTCCGTGTGGCCCCCGCTCACAAGCAACACCAGATAAGGAGCTTGCGGTGGGGCATCTCCAAGCATCACCGAGGCCAGATGGCCCTCCAGGTGATGAACGCCGAGAAAGGGGCGCTGATGCAGCGCAGCAAGGGTGCGACCCGTCACCGAGGCCACCATCAGAGCCCCGGCCAGACCTGGAGTAATCGTGGCCGCGATGGCATCCAGCTGCCCCAGAGCGACACCCGCCTCGTCAACCACGGTCTCCACCAGCCCCGGCAGGGCCTCAACGTGGCGGCGCGAAGCGATTTCGGGCACAACACCACCCCAACGGGCATGCTCCTCAACCTGAGATGCAATCCGCGACGCCAGAACCTCGATTCGCCCATCCGCGTGACGGCGCAGGACCGCTGCAGCGGACTCGTCACAACTTGTTTCGAGGGCAAGCACTGCATGCATCTAAGCGATGCGCCTCCCCTACTGTCCGACTTGTGACATCTTGCCCTTTCGGGGCACCGTTCAGAGGAATTGTTCCGATGCGTCGTCTCTTCGCCGTCGTGCTTTCAGCACTCCTGGTGTTCGGCTTCGCCCCCGTCGCCAAGGCGGATGTGGCTGGCCTCACCCCCTGCTCAGAAAGCGCCCGCTTCCAGCAGCGTGCTGCCGCTGCCACCACGCCTCAGGCCAAAGCTCGCTTCGAGATGTACAGCCAGGCCTCCTGTGGTGAGGATGGCCTTCCCCACCTGATCGTCGATGGCCGCTGGAGCCACGCCGGTGATTTTGTGTATCCCGGGATCATGTTCCTGTACGTCGCCGGCTGCATCGGCTGGGCCGGTCGTGAGTACTTGAAAGCAACTCGCGGCAAGAATGCTGCCCAGTACGAAATCTTCATCGATCGCAGCATCGCCATCAAGAGCCTTCTGGCTGCTGCCACCTGGCCCCTTGCTGCCTTCGGTGAATTCACCAGCGGCAAGCTGCTCGAAGACGACAGCAAGGTGACTGTTTCACCACGCTGATTCAAACGACTTCAACCATTGCTCCCTCAACAATGAACAAGTTTCTGACCGCAGCTCCAGTGGTTGCAGCCATTTGGTTCACCGCCACCGCAGGAATCCTGATCGAGTGGAACCGCTTCTTCCCCGATCTTCTCTTCCACCCGATGTGAATCTGGGTTGATTTTCAAGAGGCAAGGGAACCTTCGGGTTCCCTTTTTTTGTGCCTGCCCCCGTTGCGAAAGTCAGGATTACGACGATCAGCGTTGCAAAAAGCAGCTCTGCTTTATCCCAGACCCATCAGCGTCTCCACCTGGTTCAACGCTGATTCGAGATCGTCATTGATCACGACAGCATCGAATTCCTGTTGGGCCTCGAGTTCCTCGCGAGCGCGAGTCAAGCGGCGCTGAATGGCATCCTCCGCATCGGTTCCGCGCCCACGGATCCGGCGCTCCAATTCTTCAAAGCTGGGGGGAGCCAGAAAAATCTGAAAACCGTCCGGAAAACTGCGACGCACCTGGCGGGCACCTTCCAACTCAATCTCCAGAAGCACGGGGCGCCCCGCCGCCATCTGTTCTTCCACAGGACCGCGGGGGGTGCCGTAGCAATTCCCCGCGAATTCCGCCCACTCGAGAAAACCTCCCTGCTCCACCAAGGCCTCAAACCCCGCACGGCTGTGGAAGAAGTAGTTGATGCCGTTCTGCTCCCCCTGGCGCGGAGAACGGGTGGTGGCCGACACCGACAGCCAGATCTGGGGGTGCCGTTCCAGCAGCTGGTTCACCAGCGTTCCCTTGCCGACTCCACTGGGGCCGGTGATCAAGGTGAGCTTTCCACTGGTGGACATCGCAGCGTCTGCGTGGGTCAGCAGAGTAGGAAGCCCCAATGCCCCACCCGGTGCTCCAGGTGATCGCCTCCACCAGCCTGCAGCCAATGGATCTCACCACGCTGCGCGCGGTGCTCTGGGATCTGCGCCCAAAGCTGGTGCCCAGCCGCTTCGAGAAGGCCCAACAGCCGGACCCGGCAACGATTCAACTGGGATGCCGCAGCCTCAAGGGGATGGTGTGGCTGGAACTGAGCTGGCAAGCCGAGGCCCCTCGGCTGGTGGAGGTCAACCCTCCACCGCGCAGCGGCAGCGGCAGCACCTTCGCCCAGCAGTTGCAACACAGCCTCCGCCAGCTGGCCCTGGTGGAGCTCCACCAGAGCGGTTTTGAACGGGTGGTGGAATTCCGGTTTGCCCAACGCCCTGGGGAACCGATCCAGCGGGTGCTCGTGCTGGAGCTGATGGGACGGCACAGCAACCTGCTGCTGCTGGATGAGCAGCGCCGGATCATTGCCCTGGGGCGACAGGTCCGCGACCATCAGTCCCGCGTGCGCCCTCTCTCCACTGGTGATTCCTACAGCCCACCCCCGATGCTGCAGGGGTTGGCACCGGATCCAACGGAGGGCTTTGAACGCTGGAAGGAGCGGCTCTCTCTCGTTCCGATCGCGCTGCGCAAGGCCCTGCAGCAGACCTATCAGGGGATCAGCCCAGCCCTTGCTCTACAGCTCGCCGGCGACCATCTGAACACTCCGGTGGACAGCCTGGATGCACACCACTGGTGCCACCTGTTTGAACGCTGGTCGCTCTGGTTGTACCAGCTCGAGCGTGAGCAGTTCGCCCTGGTGGTGGAGAACGACGGTCGTTACCGGGTCTGGGGGTGTCCCCAGGGTGAAGTGCATCCACAGCCCGCTCTGGCGCTCACCCTGGGATCCCTGCACCAGCAATCCCAAGAGCAACGGGCCCTGGCACGGGTCAGCCAAGATCTGCGTCAACGCCTGGAGCGTTGGCGTAGCAAAGAACAGGCAGCCCAGCAGGACCAACACCAGCGCCTGAAGGCCACCGAAGGGCACGAGGCTCTTCAACGCCAGGCGGACGCTCTCCTCTGCCTCGGAAACCCAAGCCGCGACCAGGTCGATGAAGCCCAGTCGCTCTATCGCAGGGCCAAAAAACTGCGGAGATCGCGCCCGATCCTTGAGCAGCGGCTGGAGCACCATCAGCAACGGCTTGAGCTGATCAGCGCAAGCGAAACCTTCATCGAAGATCAACTGAGTGCCACCTGGCAGGACGGCCCGGCGCGCCTCGCCGCCCTGAATGATCTGCGGGAGGAACTCGATGAGCTGTTACAGCCCAAGGAACGCCGTCGCAGCACGCGTCAGCAGCGTCAACGGGACCAGCCCCAGCCGCTGGAACTGAACACACCCGGAGGTCTCAAGGTGCAGGTGGGGCGGAATCACCGCCAGAACGACTGGATCTCGCTGCGCCAGGCCCGCAGTGGTGACCTCTGGTTTCACGCCCAGGAATGCCCAGGCAGTCACGTGGTGTTGAAGAGCTCCAACGGGCTGGCCGAGGAATCCGACCTGGCGATGGCAACGGATCTGGCGGCCTATTTCAGCCGCGCACGGGGCAACACGCGGGTGGCGGTGGTGATGGTGCCCACCGATCAGCTGCAGCGCATTCCCGGTGCCGGCCCGGGCACCGTGCGTCATGGACAAGCTGAAATCCGCTGGGGGGATCCCCAGGGTGCGGAAGAGCGGCTGCTTGCCCCTAGCCTGAGCCCACATTCGGGCTGACCTGTTGCGCCGCCCGCCCTGCGTCTGTGTCTGAGCGCCCCGAAGGTCCCCCAGCTCTGCAGCCACCACCGCCCATTCGCATTGGGAGGGCACCTGGTGATGCCGATCTGCCCAATGAGGTGGAAATGCCTCTGGTGGATCACCTTGAGGAACTGCGTCAACGGGTTCTGCGCAGCTTGCTGGCCGTTGTTGTTGCAGCGCTGACCTGCCTGCTGGGGGTTAAACCTCTGGTGCGCCTGCTGGAAGCGCCAGCCAGCGGAATTCATTTCCTTCAACTGGCACCGGGAGAGTTTTTATTCGTCTCGCTGAAGGTGGCCGGTTACGCCGGCCTCACCCTGGCCCTGCCCTATGTGCTGTTTCAGATCCTGGCCTTTGTGCTGCCGGGCCTGACGATCCGCGAACGACGCCTGATCGCCCCTGCCGTCGCCGGCTCCGCGGTTCTGTTCATGGCGGGCCTGGCCTTTGCATGGTGGGCCCTGGTGCCAGCCGCCCTTCGTTTTCTGGTGAGCTACGGCGCCGATGTGGTGGAGCCGCTCTGGTCGATCGAGCGTTATCTGGATTTTGTTCTGCTGCTGATGCTGGCCACCGGGCTGGCGTTTCAGCTCCCTGTTCTGCAACTGCTCCTCGGGGCCCTGGGGCTGGTGCGCTGGAGGCCGATGCTTGGGGCCTGGCGCTGGGTTGTGCTGGGTTCAGCCCTGGCTGGAGCTGTGCTGACGCCATCCACCGATCCGATCACGATGCTGCTGCTGGCTGGAGCGATCACGGCCCTGTTCCTGATCGGCGTCGGCCTGGTGGCCCTGACCGAATCCTTCAGACCAGAAACTCCTTGATCAGCGTTTCCGCTTCCGGCCCTGTCGCCTCCAGCGGAAGACTCAACGCCTTACCAAGACGGGGTTTGTCACGGGTGGAACCGAGCCATTGGCGCACCTCACCCGCCAAACCAAGACGATTCACAACATCC
>Ga0189284_100396_pt1 | contig 23356 bp, 22 predicted proteins | sample N32C7minimetaG_FD_130314 | JGI IMG/M metagenome (GOLD analysis project Ga0189284, IMG submission 130314) | Marine microbial communities from the Costa Rica Dome - N32 C7 mini metaG | ecosystem: Environmental > Aquatic > Marine > Oceanic > Photic zone | place: Costa Rica: the Eastern Pacific...
AGCCAGCACCGGCTGATTGCGATCTGGCAGCGGCAGGTTCATCGGGAAGAGGCAGAACTCCTCATGAATCAACTCGGTGATCTCCACGCCGCGCAGATCCAGGCGCTGCTGCAGCCGTTGCTTGAGCACGTCGTAGGGAACACCCGGCGCCAAGGCGAGTGAGGTTTCTTCCACGAAGAACACCCCATCACCCAGATCCATCGCATACAAGAACGTTGGTGGTTCGCTGCGCTGCTCCTCGCTGAGGTGATCACAGCGGTAGTCCATCAGCACAAACCGGTTCTCTTCAATCGGCGGTTTGGAGAAACGCCCCACCACGCCATAGGCCGCCTGGCCCGCCACCGGCCCCTGATCCGGCCGGCGAATGTGGGGCGTGCGCGAGCCGGAGGCATCAATCACCAAGCGCGCCTGAAGGGTGGTTCCCGATGCGCAGCACACGTTGGTGGTGGAGCCATTCACGTCCACCCGCTCAACGGTGTCTTGATGGAAGACCACACCCTCAGCCCGCTCCAGCCAATGGCGCTGCAGGGCAGCACGATCGAACAGGCCGTAGTCAATCCCGTGAGCATGGCTCTGATCCTGAGCCGTTGATCCGCCTTCGCCGAAGTAACTGACGGTGTCGCTCCAGCGGTGCTCCAGCAGCTGCTCAAGCCCCACCGCTTTGAGTTCATCGGCCCAGATGCCGTAGGTGTTCGGCCAGGGATTGTCGACCGGATCAGGGGCGATACCTGCAACAGCCACACCCCGTTGGTTCAGTTCCGAAGCGATGCAGAGGGCAGCAGGACCACCCCCCAGCACCAGCACATCCACCAGCTCAGCCAAGGTCAGCTGTCCTGCGCCTGAGCTTCAGTGTCGTTGGACTCAGTGTCGTCAGCGGAATCGTCCTCCGCTTCCGGCGGCACCAGCACCACCTTCAGCAGCCGGTCGCCCTTGTCGAGCTTCTGCAGACGCACCCCCGTAGCAGCACGGGACTGCTGAGGGATGGCATCGGCGCTGGTGCGCACGATCACCCCTTTCTCGCTCACCAGCAGCAGCTCTTCGCCGGCACCGAGCACACTCAGTCCCACCAGCTCGTCGGAGTCGGTACGGAACTTCATCGCCCGCAGGCCCATGCCGGCCCGCTTCTGCAGACGGAATTGCGTCACCGGCACCCGCTTGCCCAGACCCGAAGCCGACGCCACGAGCACCCACGGGCCCTCGCTGGCGGCATCCTCTTCATCGTCGGCACTGGCGGCCACCTGATCGGCGAGTTCCACCGGAAGCACATCCATGCTCACGAGGGCATCGCCCTCGCGCAGGTTCATCGACCGCACGCCGCGGGCCGTGCGCCCCAGTGGCCGCAATTCCTCATCGCTGAGGCGGAAGTGGATGGTCATCCCGGCTTTGGAGCCGATCAAAACGCTGTCACCGGGCACGGCCAAGCGAACCCAGGTGAGGGCATCGCCTTCCTCCAGGTTGATGGCGATCAGGCCGTTGGAGCGGATATTGCTGAAGGCCGAAAGGCGGGTGCGCTTGATGAAGCCACCGCGGGTAAGCATCACCAGGTCGGTGTCGTCGCTGAATTCCGACACCGGAATCAACGTGGTGATCGCTTCTTCCCGGGGAATAGGCAGCAGCTGCACCACTGGTGTTCCCTTGGCCGCACGGCTGCACTGGGGCACGCGGTAAGCGGGCAGGGCATACGACACACCACGGTCGCTGAACAGCACCAGGGTGTCGTGATCGTTGCAGCTGATGAACAGCTTCACCGCATCTTCACCCTGGCTGCGGGTGCCCGCCTTGCCACGGGTGCCGCGGCTGGTGGCTTCAAATTCACTCACCGGCATCCGCTTGAGGTAGCCGGTCTCGGTGAGCAGCACCACCGACCGCTCGTTGGCGATCAGGTCAATGTCAGACAGGCCACCGCCGAGATCGAGGATTTCGGTGCGGCGCGGCGTCGGGTAGCGATCCCGCAGCTGGCCGAGCTCGTCCTGGATGATCCCGAACACCCGCTCACGCCGGCCCAGGATGTCCTTGTAGTCGGCGATCTTGGTGACGAGGTCCTCATGCTCGAGCCGGATCTTGTCGGCCTCAAGAGCGGTGAGACGACGCAGCTGCATCTGCAGGATGGCGTCGGCCTGGATGTCGGATAGGCCATGGCGATCCTGCAGCTGTTGCCGGGCCGTGGCCGTGTCGGGTGCAGCCCGGATCAGGGCAATGATCGGATCGAGCTGATCGAGGGCCAGCAGCAGGCCCAGCAGGATGTGGTCGCGCTCTTCGGCCTTGCGCAGCAGATAGCGGGTGCGGCGCTCGATCGTCTCGACGCGGAAGTCGAGGAACACCTCGAGCATCTTGCGCAGGGTGAGCAGGATCGGCTCACCGTTCACCAGCGCCAGCATGTAGGCACTGAAGTTGCTCTGCAGCGGAGTGAGCTTGAACAGGTTGTTCAGCACCACCTGCGGGTAAGCGTCGCGGCGCAGCTCCACAACGATCCGCATGCCATCGCGGTCGCTCTCGTCGCGGATGTCGGAGATGCCCTCAAGCTTCTTGTCGTTGACCAACTCAGCGATGCGCTCGATCAGCGCCGCTTTGTTGGTTTGGTACGGCAACTCGGTGATGATCACCGCATCGCGATCGGGACGCCCCGGTGCCTCGATCGTTTCGATGTTGGCCACGCCGCGCATCGTCACCGAGCCGCGGCCACCCAGGTAGGTCTCACGGATGCCTTCACGGCCCAGGATCTGACCGCCGGTGGGGAAGTCCGGTCCGGGGATCAGCTGGATCAACTCCTGATCAGTGATCTCCGGGTTCGCGATCAACGCGAGCAAGCCATCAATCAGTTCATTGAGGTTGTGGGGCGGGATGTTGGTCGCCATCCCCACGGCGATGCCCGCCGAACCATTCAGCAGCAGCTGCGGAATACGCGCCGGCAGCACCGTGGGCTCCTGCTGGGAGCCATCGAAGTTGTCGGCGAAATCAACGGTCTCGGCCTCGATGTCCTCCAGGAGGCTGTCGGTGGTGAGCGCCTGCAACCGCGATTCGGTGTATCGCATGGCCGCCGGTGGGTCGTTGTCCACCGAACCGAAGTTGCCGTGCCCATCGATCAGGGGCATCGACATGGAGAAGTCCTGGGCCATGCGCACCAGGGCGTCGTACACAGCGGTGTCGCCGTGGGGGTGATATTTGCCGAGCACTTCGCCCACCACACGGGCGCACTTGCGGTAAGGCCTGTCGCTGGTGAGGCCCAGCTCGTACATCGCGTAGAGAATCCGGCGATGCACCGGCTTGAGGCCGTCGCGGGCATCGGGCAGGGCCCGACCCACGATCACACTCATCGCGTACTCCAAATAGGAGCGCGACATCTCGTTGCGCAGGTCCGTCTGAATGATCCGATCGTCGGAATCGCCGGGACCGCCGCCGCCAGGCCCCACAGAATCCGTCATACGTGCATCAGACGTCCTTTGTCAGTCTATCTCGGACAGTGGAAGCAACAGAAAAATCCGGATAAACTGCCGAACGCTTTCAACTGACGTGATGGGTCCTGTCGACGAGCCGCGCCCTGAAGCCGAAACCCCAGGCAGCGACCCCACCCCCACACCGGAGCCCACGCCCGCCGCAACGCCGGAACCTGAGCCGACTCCGGCACCAACACCGGCTCCCACTCCGGCACCAACCCCCGCTCCAACACCAGACCCGGTGATTGCTTCCACCGTGTCGATCCCTGCTCAGGAGAGCGCCGATGAAGACGGCGGCGAATGGGAGCTGCTGGTGGGCAAGGTGAAGGACTGGCTCGAGCAGAACGATCTGGCTGAGCTCTGGACCAAAGCCCAGCTGCCGCTGCGGGTGGTGGGCGGCCTGATCGTGTTCAGCCTGGTGGCGACGGTTTACTCAGGCGTGCTCAGCACCATCAACAGCATCCCTCTGGTGCCAGGCCTGCTGGAGCTGGCCGGAGTGATCTGGCTGGTGAACTTCGCCCTGCGCAACCTGATCCGCAACAGCGATCGGGACAACTTCATCAAGGGCGCCCGCTCCACTTGGACCCGCGTGACAGGCCGATCGAGCTGACCCGATCAAGCTGAGTCGATCATCCCGATTGGTAGCTTGATCTGACTTTATTGAAGTCGCGCGGTGGACATTCAGCTCGGACGCTCCAAGACCGTTCGCCGGGCCTACGGAATCGATGAAATCGCTCTGGTGCCTGGGGGTCGCACGGTCGACCCCGAGGTCACCGATACCCGTTGGACCCTGGGCGGCATCGAGCGCGAGATCCCGATCATCGCCAGCGCCATGGACGGCGTGGTGGACGTGGGCATGGCCGTTCGCCTGTCCCAACTGGGCGCCCTCGGCGTGTTGAACCTTGAGGGTGTTCAGACCCGCTACGAAGACCCCAACCAGGTGCTGGATCGCATCGCCGCCGTCGGCAAGGACGAGTTCGTCCCGCTGATGCAGGAGATCTACAGCCAGCCGGTTCAGGAGGCGCTGATCCGCAAACGCATCCAGGACATCAAGGCCCAGGGCGGCATTGCAGCCGTCAGTGGCACTCCGGTGGCAGCCATGCGTTTCGGCAAGGCCATCGCCGAAGCCGGAGCCGACCTGTTCTTCGTGCAGGCCACCGTGGTCTCGACCGATCACACCGGTCCTGCAGGCCAGGAGACCCTGGATCTGGAAGCCCTGTGCCGCGACATGGGCGTTCCCGTGGTGATCGGCAACTGCGTCACCTACGACGTGGCCCTGCAGCTGATGCGGGCTGGTGCCGCCGGCGTGATGGTGGGCATCGGCCCCGGTGCCGCCTGCACATCCCGTGGCGTTCTCGGCGTGGGCATTCCCCAGGCCACCGCAGTGGCCGACTGTGCTGCCGCCCGAGCCGACTACGAAAAGGAAAGCGGTCGCTACGTGCCGATTGTTGCCGACGGTGGCATCGTCACCGGCGGTGACATCTGCAAGTGCATCGCCTGCGGCGCCGACGCCGTGATGATCGGTTCTCCCATCGCCCGTGCTGAGGAAGCTCCCGGCCGTGGCTTCCACTGGGGCATGGCCACGCCTAGCCCGGTGCTGCCCCGCGGCACCCGCATCAATGTGGGCAACACCGGCAGCATCGAGCGCATCCTGCGCGGCCCGGCCAAGTTGGACGACGGCACCCACAACCTGCTGGGCTGCCTGAAGACATCCATGGGCACCCTGGGCGCCCAAACCATCAAAGAGATGCAGCAGGTGGAGGTGGTCGTGGCCCCCTCCCTGCTGACGGAAGGCAAGGTTTACCAAAAGGCCCAACACCTCGGAATGGGCAAGTAAGGCAGGGCTAAATTGGAGCTGTGCGGGCTTCGGCCCACACACTCCTCACACCCCCCGGCCCGGCGCGATCGGGCTTTCACTCTTTGTGGAGAGCGACTGTCACAGTTCCCTTCTCAGCAGGGAAGAGCTGTGTTTTCACTCGAAACCGTTGCTAAATTCTCCTTAAATTCACCTGCTCATATGTCCAGCGCTGCTGCTGTCACCGACGCATCCTTCGAGCAGGACGTGCTCCAGAGCGACGTGCCGGTTCTCGTGGACTTCTGGGCACCCTGGTGCGGACCTTGCCGCATGGTGGCTCCGATCGTGGAAGAGATCGCCAAAGAATTTGACGGCCAGATCAAGGTGTTCAAGCTCAACACCGACGAAAACCCCAACGTTGCCAGCCAATACGGCATCCGCAGCATCCCCACGCTGATGGTGTTCAAGGGCGGCCAGAAAGTTGACACTGTCGTGGGTGCTGTTCCCAAGGCAACCCTGTCAGGCACCATTTCCAAGTACCTCTGAATCCGTCTTCAGAACGGATCAACCGGTTGAGTCTGAACCTCGGGTTAATCGATTACGGCATGGGCAATCTCCACTCGGTGGAGAAATGCCTCGAGCGGCTGGATCAAGGCTGCTCGTTGATCCATAACGCCGATGATCTGGAGGGCGTCGATGCGCTGATCCTGCCCGGGGTCGGCGCCTTCGACCCAGCCATGGCCAACCTCAGGGCCACCGGACTGGTGCCCCACCTGCTGCGCTGGGGCCAGGAGGATCGCCCCCTACTCGGCATCTGCCTAGGCCTGCAACTGCTGTTCGAGCAGAGCGATGAAGGCAGCGATCCAGGCCTCGGGCTCTTGAGCGGACGGGTGAGCCGCCTGCCCAGCAACAGCGGCGAACGCATCCCCCACATGGGCTGGGCACCGTTGAAGCATCACGGCAGCTGCCCACTGCTCAGCAGCGATGCCCCATCGGAATGGGTGTATTTCGTGCACAGCTACGCCGCTGTTCCCACCGATCGAAATGACCTCAAAGCCTCGGCCCCCTTCGGCGATCAGGAGGTGACCGCTGTGGTCTGGCGGGGCCGCGTCGGCGCTTGCCAATTCCATCCGGAGAAGTCGTCCGATGCCGGAGAACAGATGCTCAAGCGCTGGTTGACCTGGCTGCGCAACGGGGCTGAACCCTGCCCATGAGCGGTGGCGGGCAACTGCGCCTCAGCGGGGGGCGACGGCTGCTGAGCCCCGGGGGTCGCACGGCTCGGCCCACCACCTCCAGGGTGCGCGAAGCGGTGATGAACATCCTTGCCCCGCACCTGCAGGACTGCCGCTGGCTCGACCTCTGCAGCGGCAGCGGCGTGATGGGCTGTGAGGCCCTGCAGCGAGGGGCGCGCTGGGTGGTGGCCGTTGATCAAGACCCGCAGTGCATCCGCGTCAGCCGCAGCAACCTCAGTGTCGTGGCGGAAAGCCGTGCACCGGCTCCAGAGATCCGCACGGAACGGCGGGAACTGATTGCATGGCTGCGAAAAGGCTGGAGCCAGGAGCCCTTCGACATCGTCTATTTCGACCCTCCCTACGACCAGGGCCTCTACGAACCCTGCCTAATCGCCCTCGCCGAGGGGAATTGGCTTCACCAGGATTCTCTGGTGGTGTGTGAACACCGCTCCAACCTGAACCCAGAACCGGGCTCAGATTGGACAGTGGTGGATCAACGCCGCTACGGCATCAGCAGCGTGATGCTGCTCAGCCCCCCAGAGCGCTGCCACCACGGCGGTACTGGTTCCATGCCGCCACGAACAGACCCATCAGCGTGACGGGGATCAGACCCAGAACGATGCCGCAGAGCAGAGGTTCGATCATCGCGTCGCGTCAGCAATCAGAATTAGGGAGAATCCTCTCATTGGAACTCCGGGTCTGTGGTCCAGCCGTCACGAATTGCGGCCGAATCGGCATCAGCTGATGCAAATGATTCAAGCGATCGGGGTCGCGGCCTGATCGCCGCGCTCGTGGTGTCGGCTGCCACGGCCTGCGTGGTGCTGGTGCTCTGGGTTCTGGGCAGCGCCCAGCAGGACCCCTACATCAAGGCCAGCCTTGAGCTGCAGGGGGCCGTTGACCACGGCGGCCAGCTGTTCAGGATCAATTGCGCCGGCTGCCACGGCCTTGCCGGCCAGGGGTTGGTGGGCCCTCAACTTCAGGGCGTCAGCAACCAGCTCAAAGACCCCGTTCTGGTGCACCAGATCATCAGTGGCGAAACTCCCCCCATGCCGAGCTTTGAGATGGAACCGCAATCGATGGCTGATCTGCTGGCCTACCTGCACACCCTCAGCTGAGCCGCTGCCTTGAATGCCGTTGTCGTGCTGGTGGAGCCGGCCGGCCCCCTGAACATCGGAAGCGTGGCCAGGCTCTGCGCCAATTTCGGGGTGAGCGAGCTGCGGCTGGTGGCCCCCCGCTGTGACCACCTCAGCGAGGAGGCCATTCTGATGGCCGTGCACGGCCAGGCGCTGCTTCAGGGCGCCGTGGTGGTTCCCGACCTGCTGACGGCCATCCATGACTGCCGCCGCACCGTGGGCAGTTGCGGACGCCTGGACCATGGCGAGATCCCCCTGCAAACACCCGAGCAGGCCCTGGGTTGGTTGCTGGCCAGCGATGGCAGCAGCTCCAGCTCAGGCGCCCCCGTGGCCTTGGTGTTTGGACGGGAAGACCGCGGCCTCAGCAACAGTGAGCTGCGGCTCTGCCAGAGGGTTCTCTGCCTGCAGAGCGGGGAGGCCTATCCCTCGCTGAATCTCTCCCGCGCCGTGGCGGTGGTGCTGCATGAGTTGGCCCGCCTCAACAGCGAGAGCACTGAAACCCGCTGCATCGAGCCACCATCGCCGGACCCGGCAGCCGCCAAAGCGCTTTCAGCATGTCTTGACGACGCCACTGACCTGCTGCTGGAGGCCGGTTTCCTGCTGGAGCACACCGCCTCCGCCCGCATGGCCAAGGTGCGGGATCTGCTGCAACGCGCCACGGTGCGCGCCGAGGAGGTAGCTCTGCTGCGGGGAATGGTGCGCCAACTGCGCTGGGCCATCCGCGCCAAGCGCCCCTAATCTCTGCCGAACAGTCACGGCTGAAAGGTTGAGCAGCAGTCGTTCGTCACGTCGCTCCGCCGGCTGGAAAGGTCCGGCCCAGCTCATTCTGCGGCTGGTGTTGATGGGGGTGGGTCTTGGACTGCTCACCGGCAGCGGCCTGCGGCTGCTGGCGCCTCGCGTTCAGCAACAGGAGATCGCCCTGCCCAACTGGCTGGCCGATCAAGCGCTGATCACCACGCTGCTCGGTGACGCCGTGGAGCCGCCCAGCACTGAAAATGCCTCAGGGAAGAAAACTGCTCCTGTCGTGGCGAAGGGCCTGAAGCAGGCACGCTTCGCCCCCAGGCAGGAAATCAGGGCGCTGAGTGAGCGCTGGCTGGAGCTGGCCGCGCAACAGAGCGATCTGCAGGCCAGCGCCTACATGCTGATTCTCGACGACGGACGCTTTGCAGCCATGCAGGCCGAACGGCCGATGGCTGCCGCCAGCTCGATCAAGACGCCGATCCTGCTCGCAGTACTGGAACTGCTGGATCAGGGAACACTGCAGTGGAACGAACCGCTCACGCTCACCGAAGAACTGGTGGGGGGAGGCGCCGGATGGATGGCCTCCCGGCCCCTGGGCAGTCGCTTCCCCACCCATGAGGTAGCCACGGAAATGATCCGGGTGAGCGACAACTCCGCCACCAACCTGATGATTGCCCGGGCAGGGGGAATGGATGCGATCAACGCCCGCTTTCAGGAGCTGGATCTGCCCTCCACCGTGGTGAACAACTGGCTGCCGGATCTCGACGGAACCAACACCACCAGTGCCAGAGATCTCAGCCGGGCCATCGCCTTGGTGGACAGCGGGGAGCTGCTGGCCCCCCGCAGCCGGGATCTGTTTCGCGAGGTGATGGGCACGTCGATCACCAACACGCTGCTGCCCAGGGGCTTGATGCGCGGCCTCGGTGGCGCCCAGGGCGAACCGGACGCAAGCCTGGCCCGCAAGGGGTACCGCGTCTACAACAAAACAGGTGACATCGGCATCGCCTACGCCGATGCCGGGCTGATCGAACTCCCCGACGGACGACGCGCTGTGGCGGGATTTCTGGTGGAGGGCCCCTTCAACGACCCCCGATCCACCGAACTGATCCGTCGGCTCGCCGCTGCGATGGCACCGCACCTCAAACCCATCCCTGTTCCGCCCAAGCCATGAAGCTCGCTCCGCTGTTGTCTGCTGCCTGGCTGGCTGTTGCAGCCATGCCCGGCGCTGCGGAGGTGATTGAGCGTCAGCAGAGCGTTCGCCCCCTGCCGGGAGGCCTCGACGGCGTGTTGATGGTGAACGACAACAACCCCGAGCTGATCGAGGACGACGGCATCCTGATCTCAACCTTCCCCGATGGAAAGGTGGCGTCAGTTCCGGTGGTGCTGAACGGTCGCTTCGACATGTTCAGCCACCACGTGTATGCCGGTGATGCGGAGGGCAGCCCCAGCTCAACCCTGTGGCTGGCGGTGCTGGCGGCTCCGCTGGGGAATGCTCCTGTGACCCTGCAGCTGCTCTCGGGAAGCACCTCGCTCTCGCAGGCCACAGAGCCTGGCCAGACCCAGGCCCCCTTCCTGCCCTTGCCGAGCCTGATGCCGGAAACCACCGACGTGGTGGCGTCTGGCCCCGGCAGCCGTGTGGCCGGAGATCTGTTGGCCGGCCGCCGCGCAGCGGAACTGACCAACCGCCGCTGGAGCCTGGCTCCCGGCGCACCCACACAGCTGTTGCTGCTGCCCATTCCCGTGGCCGGTCTCGATCCCCTGCTCAACGGCCGCAACCTGCAACTGCGCTTCCACAGCTCCGGCCCTGTGGCGCTGGCCACCCTGGCCGCCCACGGTGAAGACGGCAAGGCTCCAAGCGAGCAGCACTGGCTGCAGCTGCTCAAGAACCAACGCATGAGCAGCAAGGAGCACCAACCCACCCCACGGGGCAGCAAAGGCAAAATCATTTATTCCCGGGTGAGCGGTGTTCAGATCGGCAGCAGCTGGCGGGCGCGCATCACCGACCCGGGCAGCCCGGTGCTGGCCGCACCCACGGCCCCCATCTCCTGGCCGATCAGCAGCCTTGAGCGCGGCACCCTCGCCACCAACCAGGTGCAAACCGCGGAACTCAAGCGCTTTTACCCCGGCACCGCCTGGGCGGCCCATGGCAACTACGGGGTGGAGTACGACCTCACCCTGCCGCTGAAGAACACCGGTTCCTCTGCGGTCACGCTGCAGTTGTCGCTGGATTCGCCCCTCAAAGACAACAGCACCACCTCTCTGCTGCGCTTCCGCGATGACCTCAACGGTCCGGTGATGTTCCGCGGGCCTGTGCAGACCACGGGTCTGGAGGATCCAGAGGGAGTTTCCCAGGGACGCCAGACCCAGCACCTGGTGCTGCGCCAGGGGCAGCAGGGGCCGTCCCTGGGACAGCTGATGCTCAAGCCAGGGGAGGCCAAAGAGGTGCGCGTTCGTCTGGTCTATCCCGCTGATGCCACACCACCGCAGGTCATCACCGTGCAGCCTGTGAAACAATCCTGAGCACGCTTAGAGAATTGCTCGTGACTGCACCCCGGAAGCGCAGGGTCTTCCCCTTCACTGCGGTGATCGGTCAAGAGGAGATGAAGCTGGCCTTGCTTCTCAACGTGATCGATCCGCGCATCGGCGGCGTGATGATCATGGGAGACCGTGGCACCGGCAAATCCACCACGATCCGTGCTCTGGCCGATCTGCTGCCGGACATCGACGTTGTCGCCGGCGATCCCTACAACAGCTCGGCCAGCGATCCCGACCTGCAGAGCAGTGAGGTGCGCGAGCGGATGCAGCAGGGGGAAACCCTGAGCACCGAACCGCGGCAGGTGCCGATGGTGGACCTGCCCCTCGGTGCAACGGAAGACCGCCTCTGCGGCACCATCGACATCGAGAAAGCCCTGAGCGAAGGCGTGCGCGCCTTTGAGCCCGGCCTGCTGGCAAAAGCCAACCGTGGCCTGCTCTACGTGGATGAGGTGAACCTGCTCGACGACCACCTCGTCGACGTGCTGCTCGATTCAGCGGCCTCCGGCTGGAACACGGTGGAACGGGAAGGCGTCTCCGTGCGCCACCCGGCGCGTTTCGTGTTGATCGGTTCCGGCAACCCCGAGGAAGGCGAACTCCGCCCCCAGCTGCTCGACCGTTTCGGCATGAGCGTGGAAGTGCGCACCGTGCGTGATCCAGAGCTGCGGGTGCAGGTGGTGGACCAGCGCACCTCCTTCGACAGCGACCCCGATGGCTTCAGCACCGCCGTGGAGGGCAATCAAAACGCCCTGCAACAGCGGGTGGTGGAGGCCCAGCAACGCCTCGGCCAGGTGACCATCGATGAGGATCTGCGTCTGCGCATCTCCGCCGTCTGCGGCGAGCTGGATGTGGATGGTCTGCGGGGTGACATCGTCACCAACCGTGCCGCGCGAGCCCTGGCCGCCTTCGAGGGACGCACGGAAGTGAGCGAGGAAGACGTGGCCCGCGTGGCCTCCTGCTGCCTGCGCCACCGGCTGCGCAAGGACCCCCTGGAGCAGGTGGATTCCGGCGACCGCGTGGTGAAGGTGTTCTGCAAGGTGTTTGAGCGCAGCGAGAGCAGCGACCGCGCTGATTTCGAACTGGCCCTCGCCGCCTGATCCCCCCACAATCAGCCCATGCGGATCCTCGGCATCGACCCGGGCCTCGCCCGGGTGGGCTACGGGGTGATCGACATTCAGGACGGATGCCAGCGCATGCTCGATTGCGGCATCATCCAGACCGATCCCGGTCGCTCTGACGGTGATCGCATGGTTGAAATCGCTGGCGACCTGCGGCAGCTGATCCGGATCTGGCGCCCGGAACTGGCGGCCGTGGAGAAGTTTTTCTTCTACCGATCCAGCAACACCATCAACGTGGTACAGGCGCGGGGCGTGGTGGTGATGACCCTGGCCCGCTTCAAGATCCCGATGGTGGAGTTCCCACCCATGCAGATCAAACTCGCCGTGGCGGGGTTCGGCCATGCCGAAAAGGATGAGGTGCTGGAGGCGGTGATGCGGGAGTTGAACCTGAAGGAACCACCCCGCCCGGACGATGCGGCCGATGCCCTTGCGGTGGCGCTGACGGCCTGGCTGCAGCGATGAGCAGCAAGCCAACCCTGCGCCGTCACTTCAAAGCCCAGCGTGATCTGGAGGAAGCCGCCACGCGATCCATCCAGAACGCCGTGGCGGCGCTGATCGACCAGTCCAACTGCGGTAACCGCCATGTGGGGGTCTACTGGCCCCTTCCGGGGGAGGTGGATGTACGGCCGCTGCGGGAGGGTCCCCATTCGCCCTTGGCCTTGCCGGTGGCCGATGGCAACGGCCGGCTCATCTACCGGAGCTGGGGTGAGGAACCGCTTCAGCCCGATGGCTGCGGCATTCCCGCGCCTGCCACAGGAGATGCTCTGAACCCCGATCAACTGGCGCTGCTGCTGGTGCCGGCGCTGGCGGTGGACGGCGCGGGAATCCGCCTGGGCTACGGCGGTGGGTATTACGACCGACTCAGGGCTGATCCCGCCTGGGCTGCCGTGCCGGCCTGGGTGGTGCTGCCCTCAACCTGCCTTGCGGCCGAGGCGTTGCCTCGGGAGTCCTGGGATGTTCCGTTCACCGGCTGGATCACGGAACAGGGTGCTGGCCGGCCCGCCTGAGAGGCCGCATCATGGGCAGCATTGATCGCCCTTCCATGCTGCGTCTGCTGGCTCCACTGCTTCTGCTCGGCTCAGTGCTGCAGGGCGCACTGCTGGCCCCTGCCAAAGCCCATCAGATCGAAAGTGCTCTGCAGTATCTCGATGGCGATCTGCAATTGAGCAGCAGCTTTTCCAACGGTGAGCCCACCCAGGGGGCCGTTGTTCGCCTGCTCAATGCCGATGGCACGCCAGGGCAGGAACTGGGCCGCACCGATGCCGAGGGACGCCTGAGCCTCGATCTCAGCAGCGTGGGCAACGGCACCGTTGATCTCCAGGTGGACGGTGGTCCCGGCCACCGCGACTACCTCGAACTTCCCGTTCAAGACGGCGAAGTGGATCTGAACGAGGTGGTCATGTTCCCCTTCAGCCTGGTGATGGTGGGGCTGCTGGTTAGCGTGCGACGTCGATACGACTGAGCCCCGCATGGCCACCAGCACCGGCAGTGATGCCCTCGACCGGATGGTGGAGCGCCTGGGCGGCACCGCCGATCCAAAACGCCGCTACGAATACGTGCTCTGGTTGGCCAAGAAGCTCGCACCCATGCCGGCCGAGGAGCAGACCGACGACATCAAGGTGAAGGGATGTGTGTCGCAGGTGTTTGTGCGGGGTGCCCTCGATGAGGGAGTGATGCGCTGGCAGGGCGACTCCGATGCGCTGATCACCAAGGGACTGCTCGCATTGTTGATCCAGGGACTGGATGGATTGACGCCGGCCCAGGTGCAGGCGGTGGACCCTGCCTTCATTGCAGCAACAGGCCTGCAGGCCAGCCTGACGCCCTCTCGCGCCAATGGCTTCCTCAACATCTTCCTGGCCATGCAGGAGCAGGCCCGTCAACTGGACAGCTGACCCAGCGCTGATCAGGACAGGGACAGGAACAGAAGCCGAATCACATCAATACATAGAGTCGCTCGCAAACGTTCCAACACGGATCACAGGGGATGGCAGCAAAGGTCGGCGTGGGTCTGCTGGGACTGGGCACGGTTGGCGGTGGAGTGGCATCGATCCTCCAGAACCCCAGCGAACGTCACCCGCTGGTGGGTGAACTGGAGCTGATCCGTGTTGCCGTCCGCGATCTGAACCGCCCCCGGCCCGTTGCTCTGGACGAAAGCCTGCTGACCACCGACCCATCGGCGGTGATTCAGAACCCAGCCGTGGACGTGGTGGTGGAGGTGATCGGTGGTCTAGAGCCGGCCCGCAGCCTGATTCTCCAGGCGATTGCAGCCGGCAAATCCGTGGTGACCGCCAACAAGGCCGTGATCGCACGCCACGGTCAGGAAATCGCTGAAGCCGCGGCCGCCGCCGGGGTGTACGTGCTGATCGAGGCCGCCGTTGGTGGCGGCATTCCCATCATTGAGCCGCTGAAGCAGTCCCTGGGGGGCAACCGCATCAACCGCGTCAGCGGCATCATCAACGGCACCACCAACTACATCCTCACCCGCATGGCTGAGGAGGGGGCCGCCTATGACGCGGTGCTCAAGGATGCCCAGGAGCTGGGCTACGCCGAAGCCGATCCGGCAGCGGATGTGGACGGTCTTGACGCGGCCGACAAGATCGCGATCCTTGCGACTCTGGCCTTCGGCGGCAGCGTGGATCGCGCCGCGGTTCCCACCGACGGCATCAGTGGCCTGCAGGGCGTGGATGTGGATTACGCCAACCAACTGGGCTACGGCGTGAAGCTGCTGGCCGTGGCCGAGCGCATGGCGCAAAGCGGCGATCCCCTGCCCCTCTCCCTGCGGGTGCAGCCCACGCTGGTTCCCAAGGACCACCCCCTGGCGGGCGTGAACGGCGTCAACAACGCCATCCTTGTGGAAGGAGACCCCATCGGCCGGGTGATGTTCTATGGCCCCGGTGCGGGAGCCGGCCCGACCGCCTCTGCGGTGGTGGCCGACATCCTCAACATCGCTGGCATCCGCCAGGCCAGTGAAGGGCCTGGAAAGGTGGATCCTTTGCTGGCAGCAAGCAGCTGGCGGCCCTGCTCCCTCGTCGACTCAGGCGACATTCGCCAACGCCACTATGTGCGTTTCAAGACAAAAGACGCCCCTGGCGTGATCGGCAACGTGGGCGGTTGCTTCGGCCAACGCAACGTGTCGATCCAATCGATCGTGCAGTTCAATGCGAGCGACGCCGGGGCCGAGATCGTTGTGATCACCCATGAAGTGAGCCAAAGCCAAATGAATGAAGCCCTGGACGCCATCCAGGCTTTGCCGGAGGTGTCTGGCCTGGCCGCTCACCTCGGCTGCCTCTAGGGAGAGCTTCAGCCCTGGCGAATGCCCCCGGGCATGCGTCAGAGTGTCAAGAACTTTCACGGCACAGACCTGAATCCTCAGATCTGTGCTCGAAACGGTTCATGCAGAACCTCACCTGCTCGAGTCCCGGTCAAGGCTGCCTCTTAGAGGAGGGGGTGAATCCGATGACGGTGCACCAGGGAGATTGCGTCAATCTCGATAGTGACGACGACACCTATCAAGTGATCGGCGTGGATGGTGACCATGACCGCTGCTGGGTGCGCCGCTGGCCCCTGCAGAGCAACGAGGGCTCACCGGTGTTCGAAATCTCGTTGGACAGGATTCGCCAGGTCGGGTAAGTCCCTGTTGAATGGGCCGACCCGTGTTGGTTGAGGCCCGTTGAAGCGCATCGATCGCCTCACGAGATGGACGTGCGGTGGCGCGCTGATGGCTCTGGCCTTGGCCATCACCCAGATGGGGTGTCAGGCCCCGCCCCCCACCAGCCGGATCACGGTGGCCTCAGCGGGCCGAATCAGCTCCCTGGATCCAGCCCAGGCCAGCACCCTCGGCGCCACGCAGCTGATCAGCGCCCTGGGGGATCCGCTCTATCGCCTCAGGCGGGATGGCTCACTAGAACCCCGCCTGGCGGCATCGGCCCCCGTTCTGAGCGATGGCGGTCGCACCGTCACGGTTCCCCTGCGCACCGATGTGCGTTTCCACGATGGAACGCCGTTCAATGCCGCAGCCATGGCCTTCAGCCTGCGGCGCTTCCTCGAGATCGGAACCCTCAGCTATGTGGTGGGCGACCGGATTGCGGCGGTGGAGGAAGCCGACAGCCACACCCTGCGGCTGCGCCTCAGTCGCCCCTCCACATCCCTGCAGGGCCTGCTGACGTCGATCAACCTCACCCCGATCTCACCAACGGCCTACAGCAACCACCAGGACCGTTTTCTGCACGACCGCTTTGTGGGAACAGGCCCCTACCAACTGACCCGCTTCAGCGAACATCAGCAACGCTTGGAGCCCTTTGCCCAGTACTGGGGTGAGGCGCCGCGCAACAACGGCCTCGATCTGATCACGCTGAGCAACTCCACGGCGCTCTATGGGGCATTGCGCAGTGGCGAGGTGGATCTGCTGCTCTCCGCCTCGATCGACGAAGACCAGCGCCACACCCTGCATGAACAGGCCAGCGCGGGGGAGCTGCACGAGTCGGTGGGTCCGGCGATGGAGATCGGCTACATCACCCTGCTGAGCAACCGGGAGCCATTCCAAGACCCCAACCTCAGGCGAGCCCTGGCCGTCAGCCTGAACCGAAGCGAGATCAGTGAACGGGTGAGCTACGGGCTGCGCCGTCCACTGCGGGCGCTGGTGCCCCCCAGCCTGGCCGGCGGCGCCATGGCCCCATGGCCCGAACACAACCCCGAGCAGGCCCGCCAGCTGCTCCAGGCGGCGGGCTACTGCAACGGCAGCACCCTGCGCTTTCCGCTCACCTTCCGCTCCAATGTGCCCGCCGACAAATTGCTGGCCCTCACTTGGCAGGCCCAGGTGCAACGGGACCTCTCGGACTGCCTGGTGTTGGATCTCGATGGCGTCGAATCCACCACCATTTACCGCCAGCTGGGGGAAGGTGCCTTCAAAGCCGTGATGCTGGATTGGCGCGGCAGCTACCCCGATCCGGAGGCCTATCTGACGCCGCTGTTGAGCTGCACCTCGGCGGAGGGCAACATCTGCATAGAAGGAGAAGCAGCCATCAGCGGCAGCTTCTGGAGTGCCCCCGGATTGCAGACCGCCCTACTGAAATCCGACACGCTGACGGGTGATGCCCGCCGCACCGCCCTGGACCGTGTGGACCATCTCTCAGCCGACGGTGCCGCCTACATCCCCGTCTGGCTGGATTCACCTCGGGCCTGGGCCCAGCTGAACCTCAACCCTCCACGATTTGATGGAAGTGGTCAGCTGATGCTCACTGAGCTGGAGCGCCGCCAGGACGGAGCCAAGAACAACTGATGGGACGCGCCCGAGACCTCGCCCGCTACAGCGCCACCCGCCTCGCCCTGGCGCCATTGATGTTGTGGCTGATCGCCAGCCTGGTGTTCCTGTTGCTGCGCGTCGCCCCAGGGGATCCCGTGGATGCGGTGCTCGGCAGCCGTGCCCCCGCCGCCGCCAAAGCCGCTATGCGAGCTCGGCTGGGCCTGGATCAATCGTTGCTGGATCAGTACCTCAGCTATCTCAACGGATTGATCCACGGGGATTTGGGGCAGGCCCTGATCAACCAGGAGCCGGTTCGAACCATCATCGGCAAAACGCTGCCCGCCAGCCTAGAGCTGAGCGTGATCGCCCTGGTGTTGGCTGCCGTGGTGGGGCTGAGCATTGGCTTCAGCGGCATTGCCCGGCCCGAGGGAAAGATCGACCTGGGCGGACGCCTCTACGGATTGGGCACCTATGCCCTGCCGCCCTTCTGGGTGGCCATGCTGGTGCAGCTGGTGTTCGCCGTCAGCCTGGGCTGGTTGCCGGTGGGCGGGCGCTTCCCCCCCAGCCTTCTCCCCCCCGAGGGCAGCGGATTTTTCTTGCTGGACAGCGCTCTGCAGAACAACTGGACCGCGTTCCGAGGCACCGTGCGTCACCTGATCCTGCCCGCGGGGACCCTGGCCCTACTGCTCAGCGGCACCTTCACGACCGCCCTGCGCCTGAACCTGCGACGCACCCTGCGCGGCGACTACGTGGAAGCGGCGCGCAGCCGCGGCCTCAGTGAGCGCCAGGTGATCCTGCGCCACGGACTGCCCAATGCCTTGCTGCCGGTGCTCACCATTGCAGGCATCACCGTGGCCTCCTTGATCGGTGGGGCCCTGCTGATTGAAGTGACCTTTTCCTGGCCAGGCATTGCCTTGCGGCTGCAGGAAGCCATCAACCAGAGGGACTACCCCGTCGTTCAGGGGATCGTGGTGGTGATCGCCGCCCTGGTGGTGCTGGTGAGTGTTGCCGTTGATCTGCTGGTGGCCAGCCTGGATCCACGGGTGCGCTACTGATCCAGCAGCTGCTGGGCCCTGCGACGGCCCAAGCGATGCCAGCGCGTCTTGGAACTGGCGTCCATCAGGTGAACGGCATCGTTGCTGGGTGACGGGGAGTTCAGGGAATCAAGAAAACGGATGACCTCATGGGCAATCACCCGTTGAACCCTGAGGGGATTGACGCCCACCAACTCTTCGCCGAGCCGGAAGATGTCGTCTCCCTCTGACGCCTTGCCCTGGCCATCCACACGAATCGGTGAAAAGTGACTGGCCCCCTCCACCACCACCACCCGGCTGACGGGATGCTCCGCCAATCCAGCCAAAAGAGCCAGCTGCTCATCCAGAGGAGGGGTGATCAGATCGAGGGTGCCACCCACCATCAACAGAGGAATCGGCAACGCCCGACTGGCGCGGTGCGGCCAGATCAACCCACCAAAACTGTTGAGCCCCACCACCGCCCGGGGCGGCGAATCCATTTCATTGCCGTCGAGCACACGGCCTGCCGCCAGTTCGCACTGAAGCAATTCCGACAGGTTGGTGAGGGGCAAGCCCGCCAGGGCTGCTTCACAGCGCTGGGCCATCCCGGGCACTAGCTCCGCCCCACTAGCCAGGAGGGCCGTTAAGGCACCCAGGGAATGGCCCATCAGCACCACCTCGGTCCCGGGGATGTTCAGATCGCCCCGTTGCTGCGCCTCCAGGACCGCCTCCAGGTCAGCCAAGCGATCACGAAGTACTGCGGCGCCATCAAACGACTGACGCCCCTCGAGCAAACCCTGGACAGCCGCGGCATCGCTACCGGGATGCTCAAGCACCACCACGGGCCAGCCCGCCTGCATCAGCGAACGCGCCAGCCAGTGGAAGTGGTTGGGGTCCCCGCCCAGCCCCGGCATCATCAAGACCCAGGTTCGGTCCGCACGAGGCGACTGGGGGATCCAACGTTCCAGCCGCAATGGCCGCGAACGATGGCCCGCCGCAAGCGTTGCGTGACGAGGCGCATCCGCCGAGGCAGAACGCTCCCTGCCCTGCAGGGGCTGCAACCGAGCCTCCTCCTGAGCCAAAGCCCGCATCAGGGACTGGTGACGCTTCAATTCCAACCGCCAGCGGTTGGCAGCAGCCACCAACGCATCCAGATCAAGACGCAACTGCGGAGTGGGCAACGCCTCCAACACATCCAGCGTTGAAACGGTTTCCTGCCGTTCGAGCAGCTGCTCCAGCGTGGAGAGCACAAGCGAACGGTTGATGCGCCGTCCGTCCTCCACGCGAATCAAATCCCCCAGGGCATCCAGCAGCGGCCCCGCTCCCCAGCTGCTGAGCAGCTGACGCCCGAGGCTGCGGCGGGAGAGCACCGGAGCCTGGAGCAGACGAATCAGCCCCTCGCGACTCTCGGGTGCGAGAAGCCCCATCCAGGTGGACAACTCCGATCGCGAAAGCTGTGCCAGATCAGCCGTCGGCGAGCGCACAAAGGATCCGAGTTCCTCAACTGAAACCGGAAGAACCACGCCGTCGATCTTGACCTCCACACGTTCTGTGGAGCCAACAGGCCACGATCCGCACGTGCTGAGCAGCAGACTGCCCATCAAGCCCATCGCGATGCATCGTCCTGTTAAGCGTCCGCGCAGCAACGCCTGACCCTCTGCGGTGGTGGAACCAGTTTCCATCACCCCTGAGAAATGTCACCCGACTGAGGTTCCTGGCGTCCATCGGTGCCGGCGGAGTGATGTTCATGACGCCGCTGATCTTTCATGCGATCGACTTCTCAGCCCGTGAAGTGGGCAGTGGCCTGGCCGTCTCCGCTCTGATCGGCACGGTGGTGCGTCTGCTCAGTGGCGCTTTGCTCGATCGCGGCATCCGCTGCTCCTGGCCGGTGAGGGGCACAACCCTGTTGGCCATTGCCGCTGATCTGATCCTGCTGCAGGCCAACAACTACAACAGCTACCTGCTCGGACAACTGCTGCTGGGCTGCGCGGCGGGTCTGTACTGGCCTGCCATTGAATTGGCCGTTCCCCTGAGTTGCGGCAACCTGCCCTCCAGTCGGGGCTACGCCCTGGTGCGCAGTGCCGATGCTCTGGGGATCGGCATTGGCACGCTGATCGGAACCGTTGCCGCCAGCTTGGGAGTGCTGCGAACTGTGTACAGCGTTGAGGCTGTTTGCATGGGCGCTGTGCTGGTGCTGATCAGCCTTGTTCCCCTCCAGGACGGACCGCCCTACCGCAACCTCAGCGGCAATAGCCCAGATCCGCTTGGCCAACGACCACGGCCGATGACCCGGCTGCCTTGGCTGCTCCCCCTGCTGCCGGTACTGCTGATCAGTGTGGTGGCCACAGGGATCCTGGCCCTTCAACAGAGTGCGCTTCCCCTCGATCTGGTGCGCGGCGGGCTTGTGCGACCGGCCCTGAGCGAAAGCCACAGCAGTGCCCTGATCGCCCTTCAGTTGACCTTGCTGGTGAGCCTGCAGTGGCCGGTGGGCCGTTGGCTGGCGGAGCGCAGCGTTGCCTTCGGCCTCGGCTTAAGCCTGGCGGGATTCAGCCTTGGCTGCAGCCTGATTGCCCTGTCCTCCTTGTTCGAGAACGGAACGATCCTGGTGCTGGCAGCCCTGCTGCCAATGGCCTTCGCCCAGGCCGCTTTCCTGCCCACGGCCACAGAAGCCGTCATTGAAGAAACACCACCAGAACACCGTGGTTTGGCGATGGCGCTGTTTTCCCAGTGCTTCGCCATCAGCGCCATCGTGGCCCCCCTGGCTGGAGGAGCCTTGCTCGACCTTCAAAACAACGGCCTGCTGCTCTGGCTGCTGATGAGTGGAGCATGCCTGGTCGTGCTCCCCAGCCTGCGCAGTCTCAAGCCGCGCTACGGGGCGAGAACATCCGCTGATGCTGGGGTTCCCCAGGACGAGCCCGCGGTGGTCGCCAGGGCTGATGGCTCTGTTGGTTCAGCGGAAGCAAGGAGAATGACTCCGCATTGAAGGACCATGACGCAGACCCGATCAGGCCAGGCAGATCAGTCCCTTCGGAGCCAACGGCCTCAACTGATCGTGCACGCCGGTACGCATAAAACAGCCTCCACCTACATCCAGGAACGGCTGCACCGCAATCGCGAGCTTCTGAGCAGCCAAGGCATCAGCCTGCAGGACCCCCTCGAGTGCAAACCCAAACCAAAAAAACTGGCCGCTGAGCTGTGCAAACGAAGGAGCAAACGCTGGAAGGCGTTCTTCATGCAACAGCCAGAGGGCCAGCATTGTCTGCTCAGTGCCGAGCAATTCGCCGTGCCGCTCACCGATCCCCAATGCATCCAGGAACTTGAGGCTCTGGCGGATGCAGCGGGCTATGAGCTTCACATCGTGATTTTCATTCGCAGCCAGCTCGATTACATCAACTCGCGCTACATCTACTCACTGCGGCGTTTTTATCACCACCAAACCTTTGAGCAGTTTGTTGATGATGCCTTGCAGGGAAAGCTTCAGAACGAAAAACCCATGCGAGGCAAAATCGAACGGCGACAAGATGTATTCGATTTCTGGACCTATTTCCAGCCTTTATTACGGGCGAAGGACAAAGGCCTGAAGGTGAGTTTCCTGCCGTTCCGCCAAGGGGGCCTTGATCCTTTTGAACAGTTAATTCTTGCTATCAACCTCTCTCCAGACCTGACCTGGAAAACCTGCCCCCAGCGCCATTACAACCGCAGCCCGGGAACCCGAGGCGTCTGGCTGGCCCGGGTGCTCAGCCAACTGCTCAACGAGAGCAACATTTCCCCTAAAACAATTGAGAACTCCTCTCAGATTATTCTTCAAGAGGAGAAAAGGCGATTCTGGCATGACCCATCCTTCTGGGGCTATTCACGCAAATTATCCAAAAAAGTAAACCGTCACTTCGAGACAAACAATGCAAAATTTGCACAGGCTGCATGGAACTGCAGCTGGGACGATTCGTTTCAAAGCGAGAGCCCCAAGACACGACGTCAACGCTCGGTTTATGCGCCGGAATCAATCGAAACAGAACAACGTATGCATGCCATCGCACACCGGCTTTTCAAGCGGATCCAAAGACGGATTGAGACAGCCAGCCCAAACAGCCGGATCGATGCAATAAACAGGCTCATTGGCCTTGTTTGGGACAGGCCTCACCCGAACACTAGGACCTGAATCGCGAAGCAGGACAAACAATCATCGCGCCAAGGAAGCAAATCATCCGAAACGACTTGCGCATTTACAACACACAACAAAAGAAGCGATGTGGAAGCCAAATCCTACTCTTAAGAATGACAATAATCCCCATCACACATAGCCGTATCATCTTGAGCGGCGATTTTTGTTAACGGGCCACCTCAGCAGAACCAGATCGCCCCACAAACCCAATGTACGCAAGCAAGCCAGATCAATTTTTATTCATCAAATCAAACAAAACCGCTGGGACATCGCTCGAAATCGCCTTATCCCGATGCCTTTCAAGCAGACCAGAGCAATTTTTTACACCTCTGAGCTTCAAAGATGAGCAGCTCAGACAAAACCTCAGTGGCAGAACATTCTCCGCAACGATGAACTCGATATTCCCAACGAAACGATCAACAGCCAAACGTCTTAGAGCAAAAATCGCAAAAGGGCTTGACTCCCTTGGCAAATCAAGCCTCAAAATCAAAAACGAACTCAGAAGAGAGCATCACAACAAAACTGATCAGTTCTTTCTGATGACGGGATTTCATACGCACAGCACATACAGCGAATGCCTGAAGAGCCAGCCAGACTTCTCTGAATACTGGTCATGCGTCTTTGCTCGACACCCCTACAAAAGGTTTTTATCACACTTAACGTGGCGGACCAAGTCTGTCAAGAACATTCAATCATGGAGTGTTGCCGACTGGAAAAGCCATGCAAAAGACAATATCGATAATTTCTGCAAAAGGAATTTATTGCACTACTCGTACGACAGAAAAAGCCACTCATACGTCAACACCATACTGGCCTTTGAAAATCTGAAGGAGTCGACAAACTTGATCTGCGAGAAAATTTCACTCCAACCAGGCAGCGTCATGGCTGCATTGCCCAAAACCAAAAGTGGCTTCTCGAATGCCATCTCAAACATCAATCCAGTCGAGCTCCTTG
>Ga0189284_100397_pt1 | contig 23111 bp, 21 predicted proteins | sample N32C7minimetaG_FD_130314 | JGI IMG/M metagenome (GOLD analysis project Ga0189284, IMG submission 130314) | Marine microbial communities from the Costa Rica Dome - N32 C7 mini metaG | ecosystem: Environmental > Aquatic > Marine > Oceanic > Photic zone | place: Costa Rica: the Eastern Pacific...
AGAAAATAGCTCGATGCCAGGTAAAACATTCTCCAAATAGGTTGATGATGTGCTGATTGCTGAAGCGATCACCATCACCACCCACGAAGAAGCCACCTCACCATGAGGTGGCTTTTTTGTTGGTTATTGTTCTGCTGTTAGGTGAGCACTTACCTCGCGGAGTGATTGAACCACTGTGTGATCCCGTGGGTCCCGGTCAGGATTCCCTTCACGAAGGCTGAAGAGGGTGTGTATTCCTGCCGAACGAGCGGAATCGCATTCAGCTCCGTTGTCACTCACGAACCAAATCTTGTTGGGCGAGATTTGGAGCTGTTTGGCGATTGTTGTGTAGCTCTCTGTGGATTTTTTAGGGCCTGTATGGGTGTCAAACCAGTGGCTAAAAACTTTTTCAAGGTCACCCGCAGGGCTGTGCCTGTAAAGCAGTTTCTGAGCTTGAATGCTGCCCGATGAATAGACGGATAAGGTTATTCCTTGCTCGCGCCATTCCCGCAGGCATTCAGCCGTTTCTGGAAATAGTTGAGACTTGAGGTCTCCATTGTTGTATCCGTATTCCCAGATTCTTCCCTGTAGATCTTTTAATGCTGTCGACTTTTTGTCGATTCTAATCAAGTGTTTCAGGTATTGAATTAATCCGTCCATCTCCTCCGTTTCCCGCTTTGCAACCTGCTGTTTGATCTTCATGCTTTCGGGAGATTGGTCATTCAGCCATTCCTTCTTGGCGGCTTGGATTGGCTTCTTGTGAGGGCTCTCGTCCCAGTGTTGTTTGATGTAGTGGCTTAGTTCTTGCTTGGCGAAGGGGAACAAAACGTCGCTGACAAAGCTCATTGGGCATGTTGTTCCCTCGATGTCGAGCAGAAGATGTTGTTGATTCATCTTTGATCTCCAATCTGCATTTGGGTCAATCTCACCTTCAATAGAAATTCCAAGATTTCCAGGTGTCGTTTGCTTGCATTTAGGTCAGCCCCCCACGCGTAAAGGCCGTGCCCGGCCACCAGAAACCCGTAGGGCGATGTTTCCAGAAAGGGTGCGATGGCCTCGCCCAGCTCATCCATTGACTGACTGTTGTGGATCACAGGAATGGTGATGCTGCTGGCGTGGGTGTTGATTCCTACCAGGCCTTTCAGCATTTCCCAGCCCTCCAAGACAATCCCTCCTGTGTTTTCGTAATGGCGGGACAACACTGTCCCGGGGACGGAATGGGTGTGTAGTACAGCTCCAGCTTGGGTTGCTTCAACAATGCGTAGATGCAGCGCTGTTTCGGCACTGGCTTTTCCCTTGCCCGTTAAAACCTTGCCTTGCCCATCCACAACAATCAGCTGATCGGCAGGTACCTGCCCCTTGTCCACACCACTGGGTGCCATCAGCAACTGCAGGGGCTGATGCTGAAGCACCATGCTGAAGTTCCCGCCGGTGCCATCGCACCATCCGCGTTGGTGGATGCCCTGCATCACCTCAGTTAATCGTTCGCGCTGGGTTTGGTTTGCGGTCACAATCCGCTTATCCCTCCGTCTTCTATACAGGACATAGCGGCCCACGTGCATTGACGCTTCCCCCCAGTTGCCGCTGGAGCGGTGATCATCTGGAGTTGCTGGACCAGCGACAACTTCCCGGTGCTGTGGTCTTCATGCAATTGCACCGTTGGCAGGAGGTTGCTGAAGCTATTTCCTCCATGGCTGTGCGTGGTGCACCCGCGATCGGTATTGCGGCGGCCTGGGGGGTTGTTCTGGCGGCGCGCTCCGGAGATGACCTCCCCACTGCGATCCGAGGCCTGCGTGCATCACGGCCAACCGCTGTCAACCTCGGGTGGGCCCTCAATCGGATGCAGGCGGCCATGGGGTCCGCCTCTCCAGTTGATGTTGATGCGCTCGCCGGTGTGGCCGCTGCGCTTCAGCAGGAGGATCGTCTGCTGACCCAGCGGCTAGTGGATCATGGCGTTTCCCTGTTGGCTCAGGGCTGCCGTGTCCTGCACCATTGCCACACGGGTGCCATCGCTACGGGAGGCGTTGGTACCGCCCTCGGGGTGATTGCAGCCGCCCATGCCCGTGGCCTGCTGTGCCATGCCTGGCTGGATGAAACGCGTCCCCGCTTGCAAGGGGCTGCTCTCTCTGCCTGGGAATTGGGTTGTCTCGGGGTTCCCTGCACCGTGATTGTTGATGGAGCCAGTGGATTGCTGATGCGCCGGGGTGAAGTGGATGCCGTGATGGTGGGTTGTGATCGTGTTGCTGCTAATGGCGATGTTGCCAACAAGATCGGCACCTACAACCTGGCGCTTGTGGCCCGAGCCCACGGCATTCCCTTTTATGTCTGCGCCCCTGGCAGCAGCATTGATCGAGCGACGGTTGATGGGGACGCGATCACCATTGAGGAACGCGATGCAGAGGAGATCACCCACGCAAAGGGAGTGGACGTCGCGGCTCCTGGGGCCCAGGCCTGGAACCCTGCCTTCGACATCACTCCGGCTCATCTGGTGACGGGCTTCATCACCGAATTCGGCGTGCTTCGTCCTCCCTATCGGGAGGTTCTCTCTGCACTTCCGCTGTCCAATCAGCTTTGACAGGTCGGGCACCAGTGGGTGCTTCGGCCCGACAACTTTTCCCTTTGAATGGGCGTTCCACAGCTGCGGCAGGGTTCTCCACCACGTCGGTAGACCCAGGCCTGGCCGCCATAGTTGCCATTCACCCCCTCGAGATCGCGGAAATCACTGAAGGTGGTGCCACCGGCTCCAATGCTGATGGTGAGAACATTCACCAGGGCATCCCGCAACCTCTCCAGTTGCTTGAGCTCCAGCTGCCCTGCGGGCGTGAAAGGGGCGATGCCTGATGCGAAGAGGGATTCATCCGCGTAGATGTTGCCCGCTCCAGCCACCAGGGCTTGATCCAACAGCGCTGTTTTGATCGGTCGGCTGCTGCCCTTGAGTTTCTGCTTCAGATAACTGGCAGAGAAGTCGGTGCTGAAGGGTTCAGGCCCGAGTCGCGTTAAGCCTGTGATCACCTCTTCCGTTGGTTGGCCCGGAGGAACCCACCACATTTCTCCGAAGCTGCGCACATCCACAAAGCGCAACTCATGCTCTTTTGAGTTCCAGAAGCGAACACGGGTGTGTTTGCACGGTTCTGAGGGCTGCTCATGCCATTGGAATTGGCCGGTCATGCGCAGATGCACACCCCAAACACCTCCTTTGGGCTCCAGGGCTGCCATCAGATATTTTCCTCTGCGCTGCCACTGCCCCACCGTCATTCCGCAGAGGCCAGCAACAAACTCATCAGGACCTCCAGGGCTGGCAATGGCCCTTGGCCTGCAGACTTCAACCTGCGCGATTTTGAAGTCGACAAGACGGTCTGCCAGTCCCCGACGGACCGTCTCGACTTCAGGGAGTTCAGGCAACGGCCTCAGGCCGGCTCGAGTTCCGCTTCGGCGAAATTATTGGTGTTGATGCCACCGTCAACGCCCTGCAGGCCGCTGTAGTTGACCTTTTCGAAGCGAACGACAACGGGATAGCGGATTCCCGAGGTGTCGATGGAGGCAACGGTGCCAACTTCGTTGAACCAGTAGGACTCAGGACGCTTGATGCGCACCTTGGCGCCGCGGGTGATCGCCATCGCTGGGCATAAGGAGATGCAATCGGAGCGTATCTCGTGGAATGGAGGGTGATGACCGCTGCGTCACAGAATGTCGTCCCTTCGTCGTCGGCGTCCCTTTGACCAGTTCCATCGCCCTTGATCCAGATCCGTCGCTGCTTCAGCTGGATTTGCCGGACCCGGAGCAGGACGACATCAGCACGATGGAATTTCTGGCTCGGCTGGAACAGGCCTGGGCCGTCTGCGACCGCTTTGATCTCCAGACCGAGATCTGGCGCGGTCGCATCCTCCGCGCTGTGCGGGACAAGGAGAAGCGAGGTGGTGAAGCCCGGGGCGCAGGATTTCTGCAGTGGCTGCGGGAGCGGGAAATCAGCAAGACCCGTGCCTACGGCTTGATTCAACTGGCGGAATCCGCCGACAGCATGCTCAGCGACGGCACCTTGGAAGAGAGCAGCGTCAATCAGTTCTCCAAGCGGGCCTTCATGGAAACCGCTCAGGCGGTTCCCGAAGTGCAGCTAATGATTTCCGAAGCCGCCAACGAGGGGCAGGAAATCACCCGCAAGCAGGTGCGCCGCCTCACGGATGAATTCACGGCGGCCACCAGCCCTTTGCTTCCGGAGGAAATTCGTCAGCGCACCCAGGAGAACCTGCTGCCACCCCGTGCGGTGGCCCCTCTGGTGCGGGAACTGGCCAAGCTTCCTGAGCCGCAGCAGGAAGATCTGCGCAAGGTGCTCCGCGATGAGCCTGAACTCGACCGGATCAAGGACGTCACCAGCACAGCACGCTGGATCACCAAGGCAACCGAGTCGGGTGTTGCAGTGCGGGCTTTCCAGCAGGGGGAACTGGACCTGGACCGTGCCATGCAGGAGGCCCAGCGCTTGGATGCCCTCGGCCTGCTGGCTGATGCGGTGGGCCAGGCCCAGGCCCTTGAGTCGGCGGTGCTGAAGCTGCACACCTCCTGGCGGCGCTTGGGGGGGCTTCAGGAGCGGCTCTGGGTTGAAAGCGGAAGCAGCACGCCCTACCTGCGCGATGTGCTGAATGCTCTGCAGACCCTCAGCGGCGCCACCTTGCGGGTGTCGTTGGGAGAGCTCGCGGGTGGCAAGCGGGTGCGGCTCCAGCTGGTGGAGGAGTCCCCCGATCAATTGGATCCGCCACCGCTGGCCTGACTCCAGATCTTGTGCTCGATAATCTGAAGCCTCCACATCTGGTGTGTTCTGGCTTCGCTCGAGCGTGCACTGCAGACCCACTTCGGCTGGGATGGCTTCCGCCCCGGGCAACGGCCCGTGGTGGATGCTGTGCTGGCTGGTCGGGACGCGCTGGCGGTGCTGCCCACCGGTGGCGGTAAGTCGCTCTGCTATCAGCTGCCGGCCTTGGTGCGCGAGGGCCTGGTGGTGGTGATCTCACCGTTGGTGGCGCTGATGGAGGACCAGGTGATGGCCCTGCAGCGACGGGGAATCGCTGCGGCTTGTCTGCATGCCGGACTCGAGCCAGCTCGACGACAGCAGGCCCTGGAGCAGCTGCAGGACGCCACGCTGAGACTCCTCTACATCGCGCCGGAACGACTTCAGGGTGAGCAGACCCGGCTGATGCTGGAACGTCATGCCAGGGAGGGCCGACTGGTGGCCCTGGCGGTGGATGAAGCCCATTGCATCAGTGCCTGGGGGCATGACTTCCGTCCCGATTACCGCCGCCTGGGTCAGATCCGCAGCCTCTGCCCGGGAGTGCCGATGCTGGCACTCAGCGCGACGGCAGCCCCAAGGGTGCGGGCTGACATCATTCGCCTGCTGGATCTGCGTCGCCCGCTCGTGCAGGTGAGTTCGGCCCGCCGGGACAACCTGCACTACACGATGCAGCGGCGCCCCAGGGACCCCATGCCGCAGGTGTTGGAGGCACTGGAGATGTCCCGTGGTGCTGCGCTGATCTATGCCCGCACCCGTCGTTCGGTGGAGCAGTGGGCCGAACGTCTCACTGACCAAGGGGTTGCCGCTACGCCGTATCACGCCGGTTTGGATCCGGAGACCCGCCAGCAGGCTCTGAGGCTGTTTCTTGAGCACGAGCGGCCCGTCCTGGTGGCGACGGTGGCCTTCGGCATGGGCGTTGACCGTGGCGATGTGGGGCTCGTGCTTCATCTCGATCTGCCGGCCACACCTGAGGGCTATCTGCAGGAATCGGGCCGCGCCGGCAGAGACGGCAATCCAGCCCATTGCCAGGTGCTGTTTTCGCCGGGTGATCGCACCAGCCTGGGCTGGGCCATGCGGGCCTCGGCCCGGGGCAGCGATGCCTTGGAGGACCGTCGCCGCCTGGACCTGGCACAGCAGCAGCTGCGTCGCATGGAGGCCGTCGCTGAGGGTGAAATGTGCCGTGAACAGGCGTTGCTGCTTGCTGTCGGTGAGTTGGTGGGGCCCTGTGGTCGCTGCGATCGCTGCGTGGACTCCCCCAAACGACGCGACTGGTCAGCCCAGGTGGAAACGCTCCTCGCCCATCTGGCCGAGCAGGACGGCACGGAAATGCGTCGCCTTGGAGAGCACCTGGCTCTGCATGAGCCCGGCCGCCACGACCGCTGGACCTGGTTGGCCCGTCGGCTCGTGCAAGAGGAGTTGATCCAGGAAAGCAACGACGGTGCTCAGCGGCTCTATCTCCGCGAAAGCGGCCGGAGATTCCTGGATTCCCCCTGGCCGCTCGATTACGCCGCCTGATTCAGATCAGGCCTTGAGCTGACAACGGTCCTTCACAAGGTCTTTTTCGAAGCGGCTCTTCGGTGCTTCCCAGGTTTTCCAGCTCCCATCGGCACCGGTGGCATTGATCTTCTTGGCGGAACAGTTCACAGCCAGATAAAGGGCCTGCCCCTGGGCATTGAGGGTGGGGACCACTTGACTTCCACCCATGGCTTGCCAGTTGCCCCAGTCCACCTGGAGCGGGCCATAGGAGCGCCAGTCAGCCGATTTAGCCAGGGTCTGCTTGGGCTTGGCGGCCTCGACCGGCTTGGCCTTGACCACCGGTTTTTTGGCCTGAACCGGTTTCGTTTGCACTGTCTTGGTTTGGACGGCCTTGGTTTGGACGGCCTTGGTTTGGACGGGTTCGGCCTTGGCTTGAACCGGTTTGGTTGTTGCCGGCTGCACCTGGGTGGTGATGGGTTTCTGGAGGGAGGGATCGGTCAGGTAGAGGCGCGTGCCCACCTCCACTTTGTTGGGATCAATCAGCTGGTTGATGCTGATCAGGCTGGCCACCGGCAGCTTGTAGGCCTTGGCGATCTGCGTGAGGGTCTGCCCTTTGGCAACGGTGTGTTCCGTGGCTCCCGGGATCGGGGTCACAGCCACCGGCTTGAAGGCCGGACGGGGCATCACGGCATTGCTCGGAAGTCGCAGGGTCTGGCCGACCTCAACGTGGTTGGCATTGCGCAGGTTGTTGAGGGCCATCAGGTCGCGACTGCGGACCTGGTATCGGTTGGCAATGCTGCTGAGGGTTTCACCGCTGTGGACGCGATGGCGGCCCGGGCCTGCAGTCACGGTGGGACCTGGCACCTGCAGGCGACTCCCGGCTTGAACAAGGTCTGGATTGCGGATCCCATTCATCCGCATCAACGTGCCAACGCTCACCCGGTAGCGGTTAGCGATATCTGAAAGTGTTTCGCCGGACCGCACCGTGACCGAGGCAGCCGTGGCTGACAGGGGGAACCAGGCCGTCAGCAGCAGGGCGGCAAGAGCGGTACGGCGCATTCGTCTCTGGCAGATGCCCGCAAGATACGGTGCCTGAGGTAAAGCGCCAGTCCCCCAGAGCACCTGCTGCAGAAGGGATGTGCTGGTGATGAGTGCGCCTTATCCTGCCAGCCGCTTCAGCAGGTTGAGATCTACCTGGTAGGGCGGGTAGCGCAGCTTGAAATCAAAGCGGAAGGGGCGCTTGAGCACCGCCTTGTGGTGGCTGAACGTGTCGAAGCCGCTTTGGCCGTGGTAGCTGCCCATCCCGCTGGCACCGACGCCGCCGAAGGGCAGTTGTGGCACCCCGGCTTGCATCACAACATCGTTCAGGCAGACACCGCCTGAACTGGTGGTGGTGAGCACCTGCTGTTGCTGGGCCTCATCGCCGCCGAACAGGTATAGCGCCAACGGTTTGGGGCCTTGGCGGATCTCCTGAAGGGCTGTGGTGAGGTCCTCGAGCACCAGCACAGGCAGGAGAGGGCCGAACAATTCCTCGGCCATCAGCGGATCATTGCGGTCATTCACACGAATCACGGTGGGGGCGATGCGCCGCTGCTCCCGGCTGATTTCGCCTCCGATCAGGATGCGCCCATCCGCTTTGGCGGTCTCCAGCAGCTGCTCCAGCCGATTGAACTGGCGTTCATTGATGATCTGCCCCAGCTGATTGGAGTTGAGGGGATCGGCGCCATACATCTCCGTTCGGGCCTCCTCCATCGCCTTCAGCAGCGGTGAACGCAGGGCGGGTGCCACCAGCAGATGGTCTGGAGCGATGCAGGTCTGGCCGGCATTGATCCCCTTGCCCCAGATCAAGCGACGCGCCCCCACCGTGAGGTCGGCACCCTCAAGAACGATGGCGGGGCTCTTGCCCCCCAGTTCCAGGGTTACCGGCGTGAGGTGGGCAGCGGCCCCCTCCAGCACCTTCCGGCCGATGCTGCCGCCACCGGTGAAAAAGATGTGGTCGAAGGGCATGGCCACCAGGTTGGCTGCGACGGCACCATCTCCCTGCACCACCTGCACCACCTCAGGCTCGAAGTGTTGAGGGATCAGCCGCGCAATCAGATCCGCGATGGCACTGGCGTGTTCCGAAGGCTTGAGCACGGCCGTGTTGCCAGCAGCCAGGGCACTGATCAAGGGCCGCAGCGTCAGTTGAAAGGGATAGTTCCAAGGGCCGATGACCAGAACGCACCCGAGTGGTTCCGGCACAACCTTGGCCTGGCCAGGGCGTAGTGAGAGGGGGACAGCCACGCGGCGCGGGCGCATCCACCGCTCCAGCTGCCGGCCGGTGAGCTTGAGCTCTTGTCGCAGGGCCACCAGCTCAAAAAAAGCTTCGGTGGGTGGTTTGCCGAGGTCGGCGGCGAGGGCGTCGAGCACCTCCGATTCATGCTCCTCCACCAGAGCGGAGAGCCGTTGCAATTGCTCTCGGCGCCAGGCCAGGGGACGGGTCAGCCCAGCCCCCACGAGCTCCTTCATCCGGCTCAGTTGCGTTTGGGTGAGGGCCACAGGGCTGACGATCAGGCCAGTCGGGTCTAGCAGTGGTGAATCTGCAACCGGGGGATGACCCCAGCGCTTCCGTGGTGGTCAGGGACGGTCATCTATCAGCTGATCGTTCGCAGCTATTCCGACGGGAATGGTGATGGCACCGGTGATTTCAAGGGGCTTGCGGCGCGGTTGCCCTATCTGCGCTGGCTGGGGGTCAACACCCTCTGGTTGACCCCGATCTATCCCTCCCCCCTGCGGGACGGGGGCTACGACATCACCGATTTCACCGGAATCCATCCAGACCTGGGGGATCTCTCCTCCTTCCATCGGTTCCTCACGGCGGCCCACAGCCAGGGCATGCGCGTGATTTTGGACCTGGTGCTGAACCACACCAGTGATCTGCATCCCTGGTTCCAGCGGGCCCGCTGGGCTCCTAAGGGCAGTCCTGAACGGGATGTGTACGTCTGGAGCGACGACCCCAAGCGCTACGCCGAGGCACCGGTTCTGTTCCGGCACTTCGAGGCTTCCAACTGGGAGTGGGATCCGGTTGCCGAGCAGTACTACCTGCACCGTTTTCTGCGTCATCAACCCGATCTCAATTACGAGAACCCCTGGGTGCAGGACACGATGCTGGAGGTGGTCGACTTCTGGCTGGATCGCGGCGTTGACGGGTTCCGTTTGGATGCGGTTCCGTTCCTGTTCGAGTCAGAGGGCACCCGCTGCGAGGGGTTGCCGGAGACCCACGCCTTCCTCAAGCGATTGCGGGAGCGGGTGGATGCCCATGGCCGTGATGTGCTCTTGCTGGGAGAGGCGATTCAGCCGGTGGAGGAGGCCGCTCCATACCTGGCGGATGACGAACTGCATGGAGCGTTCAACTTCGTGCTCACCGCCCATCTGTTTGCCGCCATTGCCAGTGGCCGCACCCAGCAGCTCGGGGAGTGTCTGATGCAAGCCGAGCAGGCGGTATCTGGTGCTCGCTGGGCCCTGCCCCTGCGCAATCACGATGAACTCTGGTTGGGGGATGGCCATCTCATCAGCGATGAGGTGATTCAGACCATCCGGGTGGGCCTGCCCCAGGGACAGGGGCATTGGTTGAACTGGGGCATCAACCGACGCCTGGCTCCTCTTCTCAATGGCGATCCACGCTCCAACCGGTTGCTGCATGGGCTCCTCTACAGCCTTCCAGGGATGCCCTGCCTGTATTACGGCGATGAACTGGGCATGGGCGACTGGCCCGGTCTGCGGGACCGTGATCCAAACCGCACGCCGATGGCCTGGACGCCGGCCCGCAACGGTGGCTTCTCCACGGCTCCTGATCCGCTGTTGGTGCTGCCCCCGATCACCGCTCCCGGTTACGACTACCGCGTGGTGAATGTGGAGGTGCAGAAGCAGCTGCCGGGGTCGCTGCTGAATTGGCACCGGCGCATGCTCACCTGCCGCCGGCTGCTGCCAGCACTGCGGCATGGAAGCTTCCGCTTGCTGCACAGCCCCCACCCCGGAGTGCTGGTGTATCTCCGCTGCACCGAGGCGATGACGGTGCTCGTGGCCGCCAATGTCACCGCAGCCGGAGCCTCGCTCAGTCTGGATCTTTCGGAGTGGGCTGGTCAGCGCACCCGTGAGGTGATGTGGGGTTGTGAATTCCCCCCTGCTTCACCGGAGTGGTTTGTGAATCTTCCGCCCTATGGATTCAACTGGTGGTTGATTGGTGAGGTGGACGCGGAGGCTTAAGGCGACTGGAGCCGAATCGGCTGTTGCTGATGCTGAGCGAACAAGCTGGCCACCAGCTCCGCTATCGCAGGTTGCTGGTGCAGGTCGCGACGCACCATCAGGTGCATCGTTTCAGGGGCGTTCGTCACCGGGATGCTGACGATGGAATCACTGCCTCCCGGGAGCGGCACTGAAGGCGTGAGCCAGGCCTCGATCACCCGTTGTTCCAGCAAGGTTTCGAAGTGATCGGGCTTGCGGATGCGGGAGCTGCCAACGGTCCAGACCCCTGCGAGGTCTTGTGGGAGGGCGGTTTCAGGGCTGAAGGCCGCCTCCATTCGCAGACCCTGGCCAAGTTTCAGCCGCGCCGCCTGATGCACGCCCCGCTCCAACTGCAGGAGCTGGCAGTCCCCTTCGATCTGCCAGAGGCCATCGCGTTTGAGCACGTCGACACCGAAGGTCTTCGCGCATTTCCGCTGATTTCTGCTGACGGTGGTTTGGTGCTGGAGTGTCAGAGCCCCAACCGCATTGCCTGACTGAAGCCAGATCAAACCGTCGAGACAGCAAAGCTGGTCGACCGTAACCATGCTGTTTCCAGGATCTTCAGATCCTTCTCGGCAACAGCGGTCCGGGCAATCCCCAGTTCTGGGGGGGGCTAGCCCTGTCTGGGGAGGAGCAGCACCGCGCGGGTGCCGCCGCTGGGGCTGACGCCGAGCGTCAGTTCTCCGTTGTGGCCCTCCATCGCCGAGCGCACGATGAACAGTCCCAGGCCGCTGCCGGAAGGCTTGCTGCTGTAAAGCGGAATGTCACCGGTGTGGACGTCAGGCAGTCCGGGACCGTTGTCGTCGACAACGATCGCCCAATGCTGTTCGCGGCGTTCGAGTCGAATCGCGATCTCCGGAGCAACCGTGCTTGGTGGCTGATGCGTCAGGGCCTCCACAGCATTTTTCACCAGATTGATCACGGCGATCTGGAGCTGGACGGCATCGCCTTCCACCCAGGCCTGCTGTTCCTTCAGCTCGGAGGGCAGAGATGTCGTGATCCAGCTGCTGGCTTCAATCAGGTTGGACTTCACGTACAGCTGAATGCTGTCCATCACGTCACGCAGATCGATTCGGCTCAGGCTGGTGTTCGCATTGCGGATGATCGCCTTCATTTGGTCGGTTGTCTGTGCGATCCGGCTGGCTTGATCGTCAAGGATCTGCAGTGCGTCCAGCAGTTCGGTGGGATCGCCTGCCTCGACGCGCTCGCGTAGTTGATGCTGCAAACGTTGTGCCGTCAGGCGCAGGATGCTCAGGGGTTGATTGATTTCGTGGGCGATGGCCGCGGCTTCAAGACTCACCTTCAGCCGATGGTTCATCTGGCTCAGGGCTTGTTCATCCTGCAGGCGCTGCTCCTGAAACATCCGCGTGATCTGCTGCTCCTTGGAGGTGAGGTTCTGGGTGAGTTGATTGAAGGCCTTCACCATCGACTGAACCGCCACGTTCAGGTCCAGCAATTCCTGGCCGCTGTTCTGGTCCAGTTCACAGCGGTATTTCAAGGCCTGAGGCTGGGCATCCTCCAGCTGGTTGATTTGCTTTTCGGTGGTCTGACTGGCCCGCTGCAGGGCGTTCAATGGCTGAAGGATCCTGTTGATCAGGCTGCGGTTCAGCAGCAGGGTGAAGCCCAGAGCCAGCACGGCAGCGCCGATCTCAACGGCGAGTGTGAGTCGGGCTTGCGTTACCTCCGCGTTGGCACTGCTGGCAGTCAGCAAGACCCAGTCGAGACCAAGGTCACTGCCCCATGGCGTCGACTGCAGCAGGAAGGTTCCGTTCTCGTGGCGGAAGAGTTGAGGCTGCGATGCGTCCCCTGGCGCCTGTTGGACCCGGTTCAGCAGGTCCGCCAGAGGATGCTCCAGCTCGCCGAGGCTGCTGCGCTCGTTGTTTTCTCCTGTTGTTGTGAGGGGAATGCTGGGGTCTGAGCTGGCGATCAGACGTCCATCGGCTTCGATCAGCACCGCCAGGCCGTCTCGGCTCCCCCACGCCTGGTGGAGCCAGTTGCTGAGTTGGTTGATCACCATGTCCACGCCGATCACCCCCAGCAACTGGCCATCACCGTCAAACAGGGGCGTGTTGTATGAAACCGAATGAATGTCGGGCTGGTCTTCCCAGGCGTAGATGCTGCTCCAGCTCGAACGTCCAGCTGTAACGGTGTCGACGTACCAGGCTTCCTCGTGGGTGGCACTCATGCCGGGGATGATCTCGGTTGGCTCGAGGCGTTCCCCACCGGCTGAGAGGGAGAACACCGTCAGTTGGCCCCGCCCCAGCCGTGTGCTGTCTTCGTAGAGAAGAACATCATCATCGGAGCCGCGTTCCAGGCCCAGAAAGGCGCCATCTGGTGCGCCGTAATTGATGTAATCAACAGGGAAGGCCTTCAGCTGATGCCAGAACCGGCGCCCAAGAGCGTCGAAGTTTTTCAATAGATCAGGCTGGGCATCAATGGCCGATGCGTTGAGGTCATTGAGAAACATCGGAACGCGCAGCTTTCCGCTCAGTTGCTCACGAATCTCAGTGATCGAAAGGTTGGTGCGGTGCACTTCACTTTCCTGAATCCCGCTGTTCCGCCCCAGGGTGTAAGTCAAAAGACTGAATGAACCCGCCACCAGGATCAGTTGCAGTCCGGTGGAGCGGACCAGCCGTTGTCCCAGGCTCAATCTGGAGTGCTGGCTCATGGGCGCGGGTTGATCTGACGTGTCAGGGATGCCTCTCGAATCAATTCAGCACCGCTGAGCTTGAGTTTCTGGGCAATGGCTTTGCGGTGCGATTCGATCGTTGATGTGGCGCTGTTCAAAATGTGCGCGATCTCCTTGGTGCTTTTGCCAGCACCAAGGAGATCGAAGATTTCGCTCTGGCGTGGCGTCAAACGTTGATGTGCTGGTTGCAGGATCGTGCTCAAGCTGTGGTGCAGTGCATCGAACGAATCACGCTTGTCGATCAGGGCATGGATTGATCCGCGCAGTTCATGGGAAATCTTGAAGTCTTCTGGTGCTCCTGTCAGAACAACGAGTTGAATTGAGGGATTACTTTGAACAAGACGCAGGCCAAGTTCGCTGCCGTCACCATCTGGAAGATACAGATCCAGGATGGCTAAATCCACCGGCATGTCTTTGCTTATCGCGATCGCTTGCTCGCACGTTGTGGCTTTCGAGACGGTCGAGATCTCGGAGAAAGCATCCACGATGGTTGCCAGCAGATCTAGCAAGATCTGCTGATCTTCAACAACAAGACAGTGCAAGGATTTCTCGACTGATCATCAAAATCTAGGTCGCCTAGTTCGCTTTTACATCTGTTCGAGTTCGTTGTTCACCAGAGGGCTCAGCCGCTCCGCCTCGGCTGCATCGACCATCGCAAGCCGGCAGCGACGGCTCAGAACATCGTCGGCGCAGCGGGCGTGCTCCTTGTGGATGGCGTGCTGGATCTCAGCGCGGCAGATCGGGATCACACTGCTCAGTGGTTCGCGTGCCTCCATCGGGGCCTGAGCCATCACCGCCTCGGCGCACAGGCCGAAGTTGTGCTGCAGATGCAGGATCTGTTGAGCTCGTTCGGGTGTGTCGGGCAGCAGGCCCTCGAGGGCCAACGCTTGCTGCTGCAGTTCGGCGATGGTCTGTTCAGGCTTGGCGGCTGCCCCGAGCAGCGGCAGGGATTGGGGCTTCGGCAGCGGTGCTGAAAGCTGGCGTTCCACCGCGGTCAGGGTGTCTTCAGCCATCGGCCGGCAGGTGGTCCATTTGCCCCCCATCACGCTCACCAGGCCGCAGGCCAGGGTTTCCACCTCGTGTTCCCGCACCACACGGCTGCTGTCCATGCCCTGATCCGCTGGCTTCAGCAGCGGCCGTCCCCCCGCCCATCGGCTGCTTACCTGCGGATGCTGGAGCTGGGGAAACCAATCACGCACGTAGTTGAGCAGGTAGGCCTCCTCCTCTGCAGAAGGGGATGTGGCGTTCTCCTTGGTGCAGGCTTCATCCGTCGTCCCCACCAGGGTGCGGCCATGGAAGGGGAGCATGAACAGAACGCGTCCATCCGCGGTGGATGGCACCAGAAGCCCAAGCCCTTCCGGGCAGAGGTTCTGCTCCAGCACGATGTGGGCCCCACGGCTGGTGAGCAGCCTTGGGGGAGCATCAGCCTCCGCCATCTGGCGGATCTCATCCGCCCGGATGCCCGTGGCATTCACAAATGCTGAGGCGCACCAGCGTTCCCGTTGGCCCGTGGCGGATTCACTGATGGCGGCCTTGAGCTGGCCCGTGCCGTCGGTCTCCAGCTCCACCACCCGGCAACGGGTACGCAGGGTTGCCCCCCGTTGTTCGGCGGTGAGGGCCAACAGCAGGTTGAGGCGTGCATCGTCGAACTGTCCGTCGCTGTAAGCCACGCCGCCTTGACACGGCTTCAGCAGAGGCAGGGCCTGACGCATCTGCTGTTGGGACAGGAGTCGGCTGTGGCCGATGCTTCGCTGACCGGCCAGGGCGTCGTACATCCCCAGACCAAGTCGGTAGTAGGCCTGGCCCCAGAGCTGTTGTGTGGGCAGGGCCAGCTCGAGTCGTTGGGCCAGGAACGGTGCCTGGGTCAACCAGTGGCTCCGTTCGAGCAGGGCTTCACGCACCAGCCTCAGCTGTGCCAGGTCCAGAGTTTTAAAGGCCAGCTCCAGGTAGCGCACCCCGCCATGGAGCAGCTTCGTGCTGCGGCAACTGGTGCCACCGCCGATGTCTCCGGCCTCGAGCAGGGCCACGCTCAGCCCCCGTCGTGTTGCCTCATAGGCCACGCTGGCACCGCTGGCACCGGCGCCGATGACCAGCAGGTCCACCTGGTGATCAGCCATGCCACCCCAGGCTTCTGGAGACGGCGTCTTGCCAGCGTGTGCGCCAGCGGTCGCGCTGGGATGCATCCATCTGAGGGTGGAACAGTTCCGCTCTGTCCCTACGTGCGCTCGCGAGCTGCTCCAGGTCGCCGATCACCCCAGCCTGGAGGCCTGCGAACAGCGCCACCCCCCGGGCGGTGCTCTCGATGCTGGCGGGTCGCCGCACCGTCAGACCGGTGCAATCCGCCTGCGCCTGCAGCATGGGATCGGAGGCCGCGGCGCCACCATCCACCGCCAGTTCACCCAAGCCGCTCCCGAGTGCCTGTTCGGCAAGCTCCACCAAGGTCGCCACCGACAGGGCGATTCCCTCCAGCGCTGCTCGGGCGATGTGACCGCGTCCGCTGTCACGGGTGAGGCCCACCAGAACACCGCGTGCCTGGGGATCCCAGTGCGGTGTCCCCCAGCCGGTGAAGGCGGGCACGAGCATTACCCCCCCTGAATCCGGCACCGAAAGCGCCAGTTCGTTCACCTGGGGGGCTTGATCAATGATCTGCAGCCCATCCCGGAGCCACTGGATGACGGTGCCGGCGTTGAACAGACTTCCCTCAAGACAGAAGCTGGGTGTTCCAGCGGCATCCGTCCAACCGAGGGTGCTCAGCAGCCCTGCATCTGAGCGGCGGACGACATCGCCGGTGTTGATCACCAGAAAAGCCCCCGTGCCGTAGGTGCACTTCCCTTCTCCGGGCTGCAGACAGAGCTGGCCCAGGGTGGCGGCCTGTTGGTCGCCGAGCATGGCCTGGATCGGCAAGCCTGCAAAGGGAAGGTCCGCAGCCATGCGCCCGAATTCTCCGCGGCAGGGCAGCAGTTCGGGCAGCGCGCTGGCGGGGAGCCCTGTGGGCTCTCGGAACTCATCCACCCAGTGCTGCTGCTCCAGGTCCATCAGCAGCGTTCGGCTGGCATTGCTCATGTCACTGCCGTGGCGCTGGCCGCCGGTGAGTTGCCAGAGCAGCCAGCTTTCCACCGTGCCGAAACAGAGGTCATCGCTGACCGCGGCAGCCTGGGCGTCGTCGTAGTGGTCGAGCATCCAGCGGATCTTGCTGGCACTGAAGTAGGGGTCGAGCAGCAAGCCCGTGCGCCGGCACCACTCCTGCTCCAGTCCCTGCTGCTTCCAGGCCTCGCAGATGGCGGCGGTGCGGCCGTCCTGCCAGACGAGGGCCGGTCCGCAGGGGAGGCCACTGCTGCGGCGCCAGAGCACGGTGGTTTCCCGTTGGTTGGTGATGCCGCAGCTCACCACTGCCTTGCGCTGGGTATCGCTCAGCTTCGAATCGAGCTGCACCAGGGCCTGCCGCTGGCTGGTCCAGATCTCGATCGGGTCCTGTTCCACCCATCCATCGGCGGGGTAGGAAATCGGCAGCGGTGCACTGGCGCTGAGCACCAGATCCCCTGAGCTGCTGAACAGCGCGGCTCTGGAGCTGCTGGTGCCCTGATCGAGGGCCAGAAGAAGAGGCTGTTCAGCCATGGCCAAGGTCTTTCTCTCCTGCTAGCGAGGAGATGGCTGACTGCAAAGGTTTTGGCAGCGACCACGCCGTTTCGCGATCCCCCCGCCTGGGTGGCGGACGCGGTGATCTATCAAATCTTTCCCGACCGTTTCCGCCGCAGTGGCCGCGTTGATGCGCAGCGCCATCTCGCTCTGAAGCCCTGGGGTGCGGATCCTTGCGAGGAGGGATTCCAGGGTGGGGATCTCTACGGCGTTATCGATGCTCTCGATCGGCTCCAAGCCATGGGCATCACCTGCCTCTATCTCACGCCGATCTTCAGCTCAGCCGCCAACCATCGGTACCACGCCTACGACTATTTCGAGGTGGATCCCCTGCTGGGGGGCAATGCAGCACTCAGGGACCTGATCGATGCCGTGCATCACCGCGGAATGAGGTTGGTTCTGGATGGGGTTTTCAACCACTGCGGCCGCGGCTTTTGGGCCTTTCATCACGTGGTGGAAAACGGTGCGGATTCGCCATACCGGGATTGGTTCCATGTGCACCGATGGCCCCTGCAGCCCTATCCCGCCCCTGGCGAGGACTGCGGTTACGACGGTTGGTGGGCCTTGCCAGATCTGCCCAAGTTCAACCATGCCAATCCCGGGGTTCGGGAGCATCTGCTGGCGGTGGGCCGTCACTGGCTCGAGCAGGGGATTGACGGCTGGCGTCTCGACGTCCCTGCCGAAGTGCCGGCGGACTTCTGGGTTGAGTTCCGGCAGACGGTGCGGGCGACCAACCCGGAGGCCTGGATTGTTGGCGAGGTTTGGGGTGATGCGACCCCCTGGCTGCAGGGCGACCACTTCGATGGCGTGATGAATTACCGGTTGGGATGGAGCAGCCTTTGCTGGGCCGCCGCTGAAGCGTTGCGGCGGGACTACCGCAATTCCGAGTATCCCCTCGACCCCCTGGATGGGCACACTTTGTTGACCATCTGGGCTACCACAACGGGTTCCTACCGGGAGGTGGTGAACAGGGCCCAGATGAATCTGCTCGACAGCCATGACGTGCCGCGTGCACTTCACAGCCTCAACAACGACGTTGCGGCCCTGAAGTTGGCCCTGCTGCTGCTCTTCCTCCATCCGGGAGCGCCGTGCATTTATTACGGCACTGAAGCTGCCCTGGCGGGTGGTCCTGAACCGGGGCCCTCCAGCGGTCCTGGGCCGGCCTGCCGTGAGGCCTATCCCTGGGACGTTCCCTGGAGTGCTGATCTGCGCCCATTCATCCAGTCCCTCGCAGCACTCCGCTCTGCCCATGGGGTCTTGCGCAGGGATGGTCTGCGCTGGTCAGCCCCAGGGGCTGACGTGCTGGAGGGCGTTGCGGGTGGCCTGCGGGTCGTGATCAACCGCAGTCGCTCCACCCCTGTGCCCCTAACCATCGAGTCGGGACAATCCCTCGTATGGACGCTGGGGCTTGTTGACAACCAAAGCATTAGCCCGCAATCGGCGGCTGTTCTGGGGTCTTAACCCCTCTCCCCCGGTGCCGTGGGGAGCAAGAAAGCCCTTGTCGAGACTTGAACTCGAGACCTCTCCCTTACCAAGGGAGTGCTCTACCGCTGAGCTACAAGGGCATGTGGGGATGGGCCGGGTTGGATTTGAACCAACGTAGGCAGAGCCAGCGGATTTACAGTCCGCCCCCATTAACCACTCGGGCACCGACCCGAACCACACCGCAAGAACTTACCAGTCGGTGTGTCCTTCCCCACGATCTCGATACGATCTGCCGAGCTGAACCGATCTCCAGCCATGCACGTTCTGCTGCTGAACGGTCCGAATCTGAACCTGTTGGGCCAGCGTGAGCCTGGGATCTATGGCCATTCCTCCCTGGCGGACATCGAAGCGTCGCTGACCCGGGAGGCGGAGCAGGAATCAGTGCAGCTGGACTGCTTTCAAAGCAATTTCGAAGGTGCCCTGGTGGACCGGATTCACCAGGCCATGGGCCGCTGCGATGGAATCTTGATCAACGCCGGGGCATACACCCACACGTCCATCGCCATCCGTGATGCCCTGGTTGGCGTCTCGATCCCCTACGTGGAACTGCACCTCAGCAACACCCATGCCCGGGAAAAGTTCCGCCATCATTCGTTTCTGGCTGAGCGCGCTGTTGGTGTGATCTGCGGCTTTGGGCCCGCCAGCTACAGCCTTGCCTTGAGCGGATTGCTCAGCCATCTGCGCCGGAACGCATGACCAGCACTGCTCCAGCACAAACTGTTTCCTCCAAGACAGCTCCCACCAAGACAGTTCCTTCAAAGACAGTTCCGTCAAAGACAGTGGCGTCGATCCGCTGGTTGGCTGCGCCCACCAGCTGGAGCTGGGTGGAGCAGGCCAACGCCAGGCCGATGGAGGTGCTGATCGATCACGCCCACTGCGAACGCAAGGCTGCCGGGGCTGCGGTGCAGATGATGTTCCGCTACCTCTGCGAACCGGGTCTGGGTGAAGCCCTCAGCCCTCTGGCGCGGGAAGAGCTGGAGCACTTTGAGCAGGTGCTGGCGTTGATCAAGGCCCGGGGGCGCTACCTGGAACCGCTGCCTTCCCCGGGCTATGGCGCTGATCTGGCCCGGCAGATCCGTAAAGGTGAGCCGCAGAGAATGCTCGACTCCTTCCTGGTGGCGGGTCTGATCGAAGCCCGCAGCCATGAGCGCATGGCCCTGCTGGCGGAGCACAGCCCGGATCCTCAGTTGCGGGAGCTTTACAGCGATCTGTTGGCGAGTGAAGCCCGCCACTTCGGCCTGTACTGGGTGTTGTGTGAGCAGCGCTACCCGCGGGAGCTAATCGTTGAGCGTCTCGAAGTGCTGGCCCTGGCCGAAGTGAAGGCTCTGGAAGGGGAGTTGGCACGTCCTGAAGACGTGCGGATGCATTCCTGTGGTGTGGATGCCCCACAGATCAGCAGTCAGATCAGCTGAGCCGCCTCCTGCAAGGCCTCCAGCCTGGATGGCCGAAGCACCCCCTCCACGCCAAATTGGCGCAGCCGTTGTTCGAGGCTGTGGTTGGCTCCGGCGATGAACAGGGTGCGGCCCGCTGATCGTGCTTCCTCCACCATGCGTTCGATGGCGAGGGTTGCGGTGACACCGATGCGGGACACATCCGTGAGGTCAAGGATCAGAACCCTGTAGCTCTGGATCAATCCCATTCGGGCACTGATGCCTTTGGCGGCGCCAAAACTCAGAGGGCCGCGCAGACGAAACAGCATCAAGGCCTTGCCGCAGCGCAGGATCAGGGCTTCCTCCTCCGGGGAAAGATTGGCGTGCAGCGCATCCGTGGCATCGGAGGGGTTGTCCTCTTCCATCCCTTCCAGTTGGGACCGCGTGATCGCATCAACGGTCAACAGGTTGGCCACGAACATCCCGACCAAAACGCCCCAGATCAGGTCCCAGAACACCGTCATCAACAGCACGGCGTACATCAGCGCGGCTGTTTTCGCCGACAGGCGATGGGCGCGAAGCAGAAAGCCCCAGTCGATGATGTCGAGCCCGACTTTGATCAGGATTCCCGCCAGCAGCGCCGTGGGGATCTGTGCCGCAAGGGGGCCCGCCCCCAGCAGCACAAGCAGCAGCACCATGGAATGGGTCATGCCCGACCAGGGCGTCTGACCACCGGATTTGATGTTGATCACCGTTCGCATGGTGGCTCCGGCACCGGGAAGGCCGGAGAGGAACCCGGCCGCGGTGTTGGCGATGCCCTGGCCGATCAGCTCACGGTTGGAGTCGTGGTTGGTCTGGGTGATGTTGTCGGCCACCAGGGAGGTGAGCAACGAGTCGATCGCCCCGAGCAGGGCGAGAACCATGCCGGCTTTCACCAGCTCCGGCAGGTGCTGACTGAAATCGGGAACCACCAGTTGCAAGCCCCCCTCCGGGATGGCTCCGATCCGGGCGATGGGTTCAAGGCCCAGCTCCAGCAGTCGGTTGTCGTTGAACAGCAGCAGCGACAACGGCGTCACAATCAGCAGCGCCAGCAGAGGCGTTGGCACCCATTGGCGGATCCGCAGGGGGGTCAGAAACACCACAGCGAGTGTCATCAATCCAACGGCGAGCGCAGCTGGATTCCAGCTCGGGGCATCGATCAGCGAACTCAGGGACGCAACCACGCCGCCCCCGGTGCTCACCCCGATGAAGGGTCCAAGTTGCAGCACAAGGATGATGAAACCGATTCCCGACATGAAGCCGGAGACCACCGAGTAGGGCACCAGAGTGATGAAGCGCCCCAGCCGCAATACCCCGAGCAGGGTTTCGAACACACCACCGATCACCACAGCGGCCATCACCAACGGCAGCATCTCGCCGGCATTGAGATCACGACCGATGCCGATGGCGGCCAGGCTGGAGACGATCCCCGCCACGGTGACGCTCATGGGTCCGGTGGGTCCGCTCACCTGGGCGGGAGTCCCCCCGAGCAAGGCCGCCAAAAATCCGGTCACGATGGCGCCATACAGGCCGTAGATGGCGCCTCCTGGCCCCAGGGCGGCATTGCCGAAGGCCAGGGCAAGGGGCAGCGCGACCACGGCGGCCGTCAATCCTCCGAGAAGGTCGCCTCGGATGTTGCGTTGATGCAGGCCGTGAATCAGTGCCATCTCAGTTCAGACCACTCCAGCGGCTCAGGGCTTCCAGGGACTGAACTCCCACTTTTCGGCGCCCATCGGGGAGAACCCAGGTGGGATAAGCCCGGATCTCTGCGGCGTTGCAGGCTTTGGCTTGCTGCGGCAGCTGCTTCGGCTTGCGGCATTCCACATAGGTCACGTCCGCTCCGGCCTGTTTGCCGAACAGGTTCATCTGCTTGAAACAGGCCGGGCAGGTCCAGGCGCCGTAAAACTTGGCCCCCATCGCCTTCAGATGCTGCGTCAGTTCGAGGGCCTGGTGGCTTGAGTCGTGCAGGGGCTCTCCGATCGTGCTGGCCCAGGGAGCGGCCGAACCAGGAGGGCCACCAACAGCTCCGCCAGCTGCGACCAGCACGGATGCCAGCAGGGATGAAGCCATGCTCCTCATGCTGATGCAGTGGTTGGCCTGAAGCTAGGTCGCATTCAGGCGTTCGGGCTTCCCTCCATGCGGAAGCAACAACGCAAGCCCTGTTGCGGTGAAACTGGGATTACCACTGGATTGGTATGGCAGGCAGCGGATACAAGGACTATTTCCAGGTGCTCGGTGTTGATCGCAGCGCCGATGCCAATGCCATCAAGAAAGCCTTTCGCAGCCTGGCGCGCCAATACCACCCTGACGTCAACCCTGGTGATGCCCAGGCTGAAGCGCGGTTCAAGGAGATCAGTGAGGCCTACGAAGTGCTCTCCGATCCCGAGAAGCGGCGTCGTTATGAGCAATTCGGCCAGTACTGGAACCAGGCCGGTGGCATGGGAGGGGGAGCCGCACCCGGCATGGATGTCGACTTCGGTCGCTACGGCAATTTCGATGATTTCATCAACGACCTGTTGGGCCGTTTCGGTGGTCCAGGCGGCGGTGGTTTCCCGGGGGGTGGCTTCCCCGGTGGAGGATTCGCAGGGGGCGGTTTCCCGCGTGGTGCCCAGGCTTCACGCCCTCCGGTGAATCTCGATGCCGAAGCATCGGTGAATGTGACCTTTTCAGAGGCCTTTCGCGGTGGTGAACGCAGCCTCTCGGTGAACAACGAGCGCGTTCAGGTGCGCATTCCTGCTGGAGTGAAGAACGGCTCGCGGCTGCGGTTGAAGGGCAAGGGCAACCTGCAACCGGGCACCGGACGGAGGGGCGATCTCTATCTCAACCTGAAGATTCAGGACCACCCGATCTGGCGCCTGGAGTCGGATCAGTTGCGGGCCGATCTCCCCGTCAGCCTCGATGAACTGGCCCTTGGAGGCATGGTGTCGGTGATGACGCCCGATGGTGAGGCCCAGGTGAGCATTCCGGCCGGCACCGCCCCGGGCCGCAGTCTGCGGCTGAAGGGCAAGGGCTGGCCGTCGAAGACCGGTCGCGGTGATCTTCTGCTCACGCTGACGCTGGCCATGCCTGCCTCGTGGAGTGAGGAGGAGCGTCGGTTGTTGGAGCAACTGCGTGCCAAGCGCACGGACCATCCACGTCAAGAGTGGCTTCGTTCGGCGGCCCTCTGATCGGGTGACCCTTACGATCACACCTTGTGTTTGGGTCTGATGGAGCTCACCTACCGCCCCCGTCGTCTTCGGCGTACGCCCGCCCTACGCGCCATGGTGCGTGAGCACAGCCTCTCGGCTGCAGACTTCATCTATCCCCTCTTTGTGCATGAAGGCGCTGAGGTGGAGCCAATCGCTGCCATGCCTGGTGCCAGTCGTTGGAGCCTTGCGGCCCTCACCGGCGAAGTGCA
>Ga0189284_100398_pt1 | contig 22761 bp, 21 predicted proteins | sample N32C7minimetaG_FD_130314 | JGI IMG/M metagenome (GOLD analysis project Ga0189284, IMG submission 130314) | Marine microbial communities from the Costa Rica Dome - N32 C7 mini metaG | ecosystem: Environmental > Aquatic > Marine > Oceanic > Photic zone | place: Costa Rica: the Eastern Pacific...
CCGGAGACCGCACCGCGGGTGGGACCCAGCTGGGTGGTCCACAAGGGGGGAAGCCTGGGCACAAAGAAGAACAACACCAGGGCCAGTGGCAAGGCTGCCGCCAGCAGCTGCAAGCTGCGCTGCACAACACCACGGAAGCTGAGGGAGCCGGCCAGTTCATGGCCCAGCAAACCGGCAAGGGCCAGCAAGACAGCCAGCAGCTGAAGCACGCTCGCCAGCAGCCCCTGCAACTGGGCCGCCAACAGGCCTGTGGAGAGCAACTGCAGGAGAGCGACAAGCCGCCGGTCAAAGGGCCGCCGGCATTCCCGCAGCTTGAACAGGGCACAGAGCACCAACGCCCACGTGGGCCAGGTGAGGGGCGCAGACCAATTCAATGCGAGGCATTGCAGCAGCAGAGGGGGTAACACCCACCAGGCCAAAAACGATGAATGGCGTTGATGGCTCATGCCGTCGCCAACGCTTCCAGACAGGCATCGCGATGGCGCACCCCCTTCGATGGCGCCAGAGAGAGGCCCTGGATCTGCAGGCCATAGCAGGCACCTCCGTGGTGCAAGCGCCAGATGCGATCCGCCAGATGCTCCCGGGCCAGCTCCAGTGCAACGCCGGGTGCAGGAGCGAGGATCACTTCAGGCTCCTCGGGATCGTTGAACACCTTGGCCTGCAAGGGCCGGCCTCGGGCGGCACTGGCCCAATCCACCAGGGCCGGACGTTCGCCCTCGCGAACCGGCCGGAGGTCCTGCCATTCCTCCAGACCATTAATGGAGCGTGGAGGCTGCGTTTCAGCCACAGGACCAGACCGACGCCGCGGCCAGATCAACTGCGGCTGCTGGGGCTGCCAGCGCCCCCAACAGATGAACAGTCCAAGGGGCGCAATGGTCTCGATCTGCACGGGGGACGGCAGCTGCCAGCCCCGGTGCTCCGCCACCCAGGGAAGCGTGAGGGTCGTGGTGCCTGCTGCGATGCGATCACACACCACCACCGCATGCCCCTGAACACGCAAGCTGCACCGGGGCCGAGCTGCGGAACTCTCCAACTGCAACGGGTACTCGGCCGGCTCACCAGCAAAGGCCGGCGAAGGCCCAGCACAGCGCAAGGTGAGGCCCTGAAGTGTGTCGTGCGTCAGGAACATGGCGAGCAACATCAATCCGAGCATCAGGAAAGCCAGCAGCAGGGTGCTGTTGCTTCCCGTCTGAATCGCCACCAGCAGCAACAAGCCAGCGGCTGCAATCCAGAGCGCACCGAAGCGACTGGGAATGATGTAAAGGCTGCGATGCCCCAGCTTCAGTTCAGCGCAAGGCCGGGACGGCTTGAAGAAGGGCTTCACTGTGCGGTGCGCCATGACGAGCGAGACAACCGGCATCCAGTCGATGCTCCACCACCGCCGGCAACACGGCCTGAACATCGTCAATCAGCACATGATCGCGTCCGTTGAGCAGCGACCAGGCGCGGGCAGCCGCCAGCAGCCCCTGGCTGGCCCGGGGAGAGAGACCGGGAAGGCGCTGACGACTCACCTCCACCAGATCAAGGACGTAATCGATCAGAAGCTCAGAGCAGTGCTGAGCAGCACAACGCTGCTGCAGCTGCTGCAGCACTTCCGGACCAAGCCGCTCCAGCGAATGATCGAAAGCTGAATCAAAGCCAGACGTCAGCATCGTCCGCTCGGAGGCACGATCGGGGAAACCCAGGCTCAGGCGCATCAGAAAACGATCCAGCTGGGCTTCCGGCAAGGGGCTGGTGCCCACCTGATCGAGGCTGTTCTGCGTTGCAATCACGAAAAACGGCTGAGGCAAGTCATGGCTGACGCCGTCAACACTGACCCGACCCGCGGCCATCGCCTCCAGCAAGGCGCTCTGGGTGCGGGGGCTGGCACGATTGATCTCATCGGCCAGCAACACCTGCGTGAACAGCGGGCCGGGCTGAAAACGGAAGCTGGCCTCCGCCGGATTGAACACGTTCAGGCCCGTGAGGTCCGCCGGCAACAGATCACTGGTGAAGCTCACCCGCTTGAAGGCGAGGGCAAAGACCCTGGCCAACGCTTCGGCCAGGGTCGATTTCCCCATCCCCGGGCGGTCTTCGATCAGCAGATGACCACCGGCCAGCAAACAACTGAAGGCGAGACGCACCTGGTGCTCCTTGCCCAGCAGCACCCGGCCGACAGACTCGATCAAGGGCAACAGCTCCGGTGCAGCCAAGGGATCACGCACAGCACTGCTCCAAATTGACAGGTCCAGCGAGCAAACGCTCAGCAAGCCTCAATGCACACGCTTCGCTCGCCAGGATGCACTGGCGCAGCAAGCCAAGGCGTGAGCCCAAGCAACAGCCTCTGGAGCTGGAACCAGCGAACAATCGGTTGGAGCCTGATGGGCGACCCCAATGCCGAAGAGGCCGTGCTGCTGATTCATGGTTTCGGGGCCAACACCAACCACTGGCGTTTCAACCAACCGGTGCTGGCCGAACTGATGCCCACCTACGCCATCGATCTGCTCGGTTTCGGGCGCAGCGATCAGCCTCGGGCTCGCTTGAAGGATGAACCCGTTTCAGCGGATGCCGTTCATTACGGCTTTGATCTGTGGGGCCAACAGGTGGCTGACTTCTGCCGCCAAGTCATCGATCGCCCGGTGCGACTGGTGGGCAACTCGATCGGCGGGGTTGTCGCCCTCCGTGCCGCTCAGCTATTGGGCGAGAACTGCCGCGGCGTGGTGCTGATCGACTGCGCCCAGCGCTTGATGGACGACAAGCAACTGGCAACCCAACCGGCTTGGATGGCCTGGATCCGGCCACTGCTGAAAACAATGGTGCGGCAGCGCTGGCTCAGCACCGCACTGTTCCGCAATGCGGCACGTCCTGGGGTGATCCGCAGCGTGTTGAAGCAGGCCTATCCCAGTGGCACCAACATCGACGAGGACCTGGTGGATCTGCTGTTTCAACCAACCCAACGCGAAGGTGCCGCCGAGGCTTTCCGCGGATTCATCAACCTGTTCGACGACCATCTCGCCCCACAGTTGATGGAAGAGATGTCGACCCCTGTGGATCTGATCTGGGGTGAGCAGGATCCCTGGGAGCCAATTGCTGAAGCCGAGCGCTGGGCCCAGACACTGAACTGCGTTCGATCCCTCTCAGTGATTCAAAACGCAGGCCACTGTCCTCACGACGAAGCACCGGATCAGGTCAATCCGGTGCTTCAAATGCTGATCAACAAAAAATCAATTCAGCAGGCGACGTAAGCCTCCACCTGATCACTGACCCGGCGCAGGCCGGCCAAACCATCACGCTCGAGGTTGCGAACACGGTCACGGCTCATCCCCAAGATCCGGCCGATGCCCGTGAGGCTCATCGGATCTTCTCCATCCATGCCGTAGCGCATCCGCAACACCTGCTCCTGCAGATGGGGCAGCTGTCCCAGGAGACTGCGCAGATCACCCTTCAAGCAATCCTCTTCCACCTGATCGCTGGGCAGATCGCCATCGCCGGAGAGCAGCTCCAGCAGTTCGGTGTCATCACCATCACCCACCTTCATTTCAAGGCTGACGGGCTGACGAGCACGACACATCAGATCTTTGACGTCGTCTTCCGGCAGCTCAACGAACTCAGCCAACTCGGTCACCGTGGGGGTGCGTCCCAGCTCCTGGCTCAACTCCCGTTGACCCTTCTTGAGCTTGTTCAACATCTCCGTGATGTGAATCGGCAGCCGAATCGTGCGGCTCTTCTCAGCAATGGCCCGCGTGATGCCCTGGCGGATCCACCAATAGGCGTAGGTGGAAAACTTGTAGCCCCGAGTGGGGTCGAACTTCTCCACACCACGCACCAATCCAATGGTTCCCTCCTGAATCAGGTCAAGGAGCTCCATGTTCCGCTTGGTGTACTTCTTGGCCACGCTCACCACCAGCCGGAGGTTGGCGGCCACCATCCGCTCCTTGGCGCGGCGACCATGCTGCAGCTTGCGCTTGAGCTGCATCGAGGACAGACCTGATGCCTTGGCCAGCTGGTCACGACTGGGCTTTTCACCAGCCTTGCTCTCCAGCTCAGACTCGAGTGATTCCAGATCCATCAGTTCCTGCACCTGGCGACCCAGGGTGATTTCCTGCTCGTGTGTCAGCAGAGGGACCCGGCCGATGTCTCGTAAATAAGAACGAACCAGATCGACGTCTGCCGTAATGGTTTTCGCAGCTTTGGCAGCGGTTTTGGGCTTGGAAGCAGCGGTCGCAGCCGGAGCCATGGGGCGCTTCTTTTAGTTATGTGAAGAGTACTCCTAAGAAACGTAAACAGACTCTCAGAAAACCCCGAAAACAAAGAAATGGGTAGAAATACCTGCGGCTTGCACCAGCTGCGGCAGGTGGATCAGCAGCCACCCCGCCGTCTTCAAGTAGATCAGCGTTCCCGCCACATCCGTGCAGGTGGTGATGAAGGGTGTGGACATCAACGCAGGATCCAGGCCCATGCGGTCAAACAGGAGCGGAAACGCGGCACCGGCCGTAGCCGCCAGGGTGGTGATCGCGAGCAGGCTCATCCCCACCGAGAGGCCCACCAGTGCGCTTTCGCCGCGCCACCAGGCGAAGGGAACCACCAAAAGCATCATCAACACCCCCAGCAACGCCCCCGCCATGGCTTCTCGGCCAATCGCCCGCAGGGGGCCGAGACTGGAGATGCTCTGGGTGCTCAAACCACGGATCACCACCGTGGAACTCTGGGCCCCCACGTTGCCGCCGGTGCCACCGAGCAAGGGGATGAACGCCGCCAGCAAAACCACCCGTTGCAGCACATCTTCATTGGCGGCGATCACCTCTGAGGTGAAAAAGCTGGCCAGCACCAGCACCGCCAGCCACACCACACGGCGGCGAGCGACGGTGAACAGATTGCTGCTGAAGTAATCGTCGTCATCGCCGGCCTGCACCGCGCCGGCCGCGTAGAGATCACGGGTGGCCTCCTGCTCAATCACGTCGATCACGTCATCCACCGTGACGATGCCCACAAGACGCTGCTCCAGATCCACAACGGGAACAGCGAGGAAGTCGTAGCGCTGAATCGTGCGGGCCACCTTCTCCTGATCCGTGTCAGTGCTGACGCTGAGCACCTCCTCCGTCATCACATCACCGATACGGGCCTGGGGGTCTGCTGTGACCAGATCCCGCAGCGAAAGGATGCCGGTGAGGCGTCGCTCGGCGTCCGTCACGTAGAGGGAATAAATCGTCTCGGTGTCGCGAGCACGGCGCCGCACGATCTCCAGCGCCACTGCGGCGGTTTGGTTTTCCTTGAACGCGATGTATTCGGTCGTCATCAAACGACCGGCCGTTTCGGAGCGGTAGCCCAGCAACTCAGCGGTCACCTTGCGTTCATCCGGGCTGAGCTCGCTCAACAACTGCCGCACCACCTTGGCCGGCAACTCCTCGAACAATCGGGCGCGATCATCCGGCGACATCTCCTCCATCACCTCCCGCATCTCGCCAGAGCGCAGCAGGCTCAGCAGGCTTTGCTGCGTGGCGGTGTCGAGGTATTCGTAAACACTGATGGCTTCATCCTTGCTGAGCAGGCGAAAGGCAATCGCCTGCAGATTGGCCGGAAGACTGCCGATCGCCTCGGCGATGTCCACCGGCTGCACCGGTTCCAGCAGCAGTTTCACGGCGTCGTAATTGCCCGCCTGAAGCATCGCGGCGAGTTCCTGGGAGACCGCTTCGGCCAGCAAGTCGGGTTCCACGCTCACGCCAGCACTGCTCAGCCCCGATGCCTCCGTCATGCCCCTCCGGCCGGGAGCCCAGTGTATGGCCGTTGGAGCCGGTTAACCTCTGCGCTCCATCCCTGTTTCTCCATGGCGATCAGCGTCAGCGCCGTCTCTGTCACCACTCCTGACGGCAGCATCAAATCCCTGGGCGACTACGCCGGCAAGGTGCTGCTGATCGTGAACGTGGCCAGCCGCTGTGGCTTCACCAAGCAATACGCGGGTTTGCAGGCTCTGAACGAGGCCTACGCCGCCAAGGGCCTGGCAGTGCTGGGTTTCCCTTGCAACGACTTCGGCGCCCAGGAGCCCGGCAGCCTCGACGAGATCAAGAGTTTCTGCTCCACCACCTACGGCGCTGACTTCGAACTGTTCGAGAAAGTGCACGCCAAGGGGAGCACCACCGAGCCCTACACGACCCTCAACCAGATGGATCCCGCCGGTGATGTGGAGTGGAACTTCGAGAAATTCCTGGTGGGCAAGGACGGCACCGTGATCGCCCGCTTCAAGAGCGGCGTCACCCCCGAAGACCTCAAGTCGGCGATTGAGGCGGCGCTGGCGGCTTGAGCCGTCGCCCCAGGCTGAACCCCAGGGCTGCGGCACCCAGCCCCAGTCCGAGGGTCAGCCCGATCAAGCCCAATGCGGCGGCCCAATCACCCACACTCAGGTGCTTCATGGCCGCCAGCATCCAGCTGCTGAAGGTGGTCAGCGAGCCGCAGAAACCAATGCCCAGCAGCAACTGTCGCCTTGGGGCGGCGGGGAGCCCAGCCAGCAAGCCCAAGAGGGCAGCCCCCAGAACATTCACCAGCAGGTTCTGGTCCCCCAGATGAAGGGCCAATTGCCAGCGCAGCAGCGCTCCGGGAACAGCGCCCACGCCAACAAGCAGCAACTCCTGCAGTTCCAGTTGCAGGCTTGGTTTGGTCTCAGGCATGGGTCCCCAATCCGTAACCCAAAGCAGAGGCCAGCAAACCCGCCCCGATCGAGGCCAGCGCCAGCACCACAGCAGTGAGCGCCTGGCCAGCCCGCAGCTCGTTCAGCAGCTCCACGGCAAAGGTGGAAAAGGTGCTGAGGCTGCCGAAAAAGCCCACCCCCATCAGCAGGGCAATGCCTGTGCTGGCGGTGCAGGTTTCATTCAGCGCCAGCACCAGACCCAGAGCAAAACAGGCCACCACATTCACGATGAAAGTGCCCCAGTGCTTTTTCGGCACCATGGGTTGAAAATGGTTCACCACCTTCAGGCGCAGCCAGGCTCCGGGGATCGCCCCGAGCCCAACCAGCAGAGCCTCAGACGCGGAGCCAGCCACGGCGTTGCTCTCCGGAAAGGGTTTGCACGTGCAGCCAGTCCTGGCCATCGGCGCTGGACCAACGCCGCAGCAGCCGCAGAGAGGATCCCGCCTTAAGGGTGCTCAGCCGTGGAGCGACTGCAAGCGGACTGAGGCGCAGAGGTTGATCGGAACTGGTGTGCAAGGGGCCGGAGGCTGCGCGACGACGGGGCTGCGGTTGACGCCGGTCAGCGCCACCAGCCGGCAGGGCAGCCGGAGCCATCAGCGCCACCCCCAGCAGCCAACTCCACCGCAGGACAGGCCCCATCAGATGTCGAGGGCTGCCATGTCCAGCTCGGCGCTGTGGGTTTCGATGAATTCCCGACGGGGCGCCACCTTGTCGCCCATCAGGATCGTGAAGATGCGATCGGCCTCGAGGGCATCCTCGATCTCCACCCGCTTCATCGTGCGGGTGGTGGGATCCATGGTGGTTTCCCAGAGCTGCTTGGGCATCATTTCGCCAAGGCCCTTGAAGCGCTGGATCGTGTAGTTGGCCTTCTCGCCGAAGCCCTCCAGGGTCTTCTGCAGATCGCCCTCGTTGTAGCAATAGGTGTGATTCTTGCCGCGCTCAACTTTGTAGAGCGGCGGGCAGGCGATATAGATGTAGCCCCCCTCCACAAGCTCCTTCTGGTAGCGGTAGAAGAAGGTGAGCAGCAGGGTGCGGATGTGGGCGCCGTCCACGTCGGCATCGGTCATGATCACGACCCGGTGGTAGCGGAGGTTCTTCATGTCGAAGTCCTCACCCTTGATCCCCAGGCCCAGGGCGGTGATCAGCGCCTGAATCTCCGTGTTCTTGTAGATCTTGGCGTCGTCGGTCTTCTCGATGTTGAGGATCTTGCCCCGCAGCGGCAGGATCGCCTGGAAGCGACGGTCGCGGCCCTGCTTGGCGGAACCCCCTGCGGAGTCGCCCTCCACGATGTAGATCTCGGATTCGCCGGGGTCCCGGGAGCTGCAGTCAGCCAGTTTTCCAGGAAGGGTTGAGCTCTCCAGAACACTCTTGCGCCGCACCAGTTCGCGGGCCCGGCGGGCGGCTTCAGCGGCATTGAACGCCTGGATTGCCTTCTCCAGGATCAGGCCGATCACGGAGGGATTGAACTCGAGGAACTGACTGAGAGCTTCACCCACCAGGTTGTCGACAATGCCGCGCACCTCGGTGTTACCGAGCTTGGTCTTGGTCTGACCCTCGAATTCAGGTTCCGGCACCTTCACCGAGAGCACCGCCGTCAGGCCTTCACGAATGTTCTCCCCCGCCAGGTTGGAATCGGATTCCTTGCGTTTGCCCAGCTTCTTGGCGAAGGCATTGAGGGTGCGGGTGAGCACCGTCTTCAGGCCTTCGATGTGGGTGCCACCATCCACGGTGCGGATGTTGTTGGCGAAGCCGAGGATGCTGTCGGAATAGGCATCGGAGCACCACTGCAGGGCGGCCTCCACCTGAACGCCGTCCTTCTCGGAATTCACGTAAATGATGTCCGGATGGAGGGCGTCCTTGTCCTTGTTCATGTAGGCGACGTATTCCTTGATGCCGCCTTCGTAGAAATAGGTCTCCTCATGGGGGTTCCCCTCCTCATCGCGGGCTGACTCCCGCTCATCGCGGAAGACAATTCGCACGCCGCCGTTGAGATAGGCCAGCTCCCTCAGACGGGCCGAGAGGGTGGCGTAGTCGAAGACGATGCCGCCCGTGAAGATTTCAAGGTCAGGCTTGAAGCAGACGGTGGTGCCGGTCTCCCCGGACTCCGCTGCGGGCTGCGACTCCGACGCCAGCCCCCCGATGGCCGCGCCGCGCTCGAAACGCTGGCGATGCACCTGGCCCTGACGGCGCACCGTCACCTGCACCCATTCGCTCAGGGCGTTCACCACCGAGACGCCAACGCCGTGCAGACCGCCGGACACCTTGTAGCCACCGGCGCCAAACTTGCCGCCGGCATGCAACACGGTGAGCACCGTCTCCAGGGCGCTCTTGCCGGTGCGAGGGTGCACATCGGTGGGAATGCCGCGGCCGTTGTCGCTCACCGAGGCGGAACCGTCTTCCCCCAGAACCACAACGATGCGGTCGCAATGGCCCGCCAGGGCTTCATCGACCGAGTTATCAACAACCTCGTACACCAAATGGTGCAAGCCCCGCGGTCCGGTGGAGCCGATGTACATGCCCGGGCGCTTCCGAACGGGCTCAAGCCCCTCCAGCACCTGAATCTGCTCAGCGCCGTAGGCGTTCTGGACCTTGGAAGCGTCGCTCATTCAGAAAGTCTCAAGCCAGGAAACCGGGTCATGGGCGGGCGCAACGGCTCTAAACCTCGACCTGACAATGTCAATCTACCACCGGCTGTCTATAGAGGCTTGCAGAGGCCTCTCAGCGCCCATTCCACGCCGGGCTGCACCCCCCTCACCCCTTTGAACAGCTCCCACCCCCTGGTGATCACCCTGCTCGGGCCCACCGCCAGCGGCAAGACCGCCCTGGCGCTGGATATCGCCGAACGGCTGGATCTACCGGTGATCAACGTGGATTCGCGCCAGCTCTACAAGGAGATGGATCTGGGCACCGCCAAGCCCACGGCGGAGCAACAGGCGCGGGTGCCGCACCATCTGCTGGACCTGCGCAGGCCCGATCAGCCGATCACGTTGCAGGAGTTTCAGGCGATCGCAACCCCTTGCATCGACGCCGCTCTGGAGCAGCGAGGCGTGGCGTTGCTGGTGGGCGGCAGCGGCCTGTATCTCAAGGCCCTCACCAGTGGCCTTCAGCCTCCGGCCGTGGCACCCCAGCCGCAGCTGCGCCAGCAGCTAAAGGCCTTAGGCCAAAGCATCTGCCACCCAATGCTGCAGGCCGCTGACCCAAGGGCCGCCGCGAAAATCGCCCCCGCCGATGCGGTGCGCACCCAGCGCGCCCTGGAAGTGCTCTACGCCTCCGGGCAACCGATGAGCCGCCAGGCAACAGCCACGCCTCCGCCCTGGCGGGTACTGGAACTGGGCCTCAACCCCGCCAACCTGCGCCAGCGCATCCAGCAACGCACCGAGCAGCTGTACCGCGATGGGCTGGTGGAGGAGACCCGGCGACTGAGCGAGCGCTATGGCGCCGATCTGACACTGCTGCAGACCATCGGCTACGGCGAAGCGCTGCAGGTGATCGCCGGCAGCCTGAGCAGTTCAGAGGCGGTTCGGATCACTTGCCAACGCACTCGCCAGTTCGCGAAACGCCAACGCACCTGGTTCCGGCGTCAGCACAACCCCCACTGGCTGCCCGACCAGGCAACGCTGACGGATGCAATGACGTTGATCGAGCAACATCTAAGGTGAATGATGCAGACGTTGTATTCAGCGAAGTTGTCTGCACATGTCCCCGTCACCGCCTGAATGCCCCCACGTCCCCGTTTTGACCGTCGTGCCCCGGTTCGGGAGCTGCCCAACATCAACGACCGGATCAACTACCCCCAGTTGCGGGTGGTCGACTCAGACGGCGCTCAGCTGGGCGTGATCAGCCGGGAAGAAGCTCTGGATGTGGCCCGCGACCGGGAACTGGATCTGGTGCTGGTGAGCGAGAAAGCTGACCCGCCTGTCTGCCGGATCATGGACTACGGCAAGTTCAAGTTCGAGCAGGAAAAGAAAGCCAAGGAGGCCAAGAAGAAGTCGCACCAGACCGAAGTCAAAGAGGTCAAGATGCGCTACAAGATCGACCAGCACGACTACGACGTGCGGATCGGCCAAGCCCAGCGCTTCCTCAAGGCCGGCGACAAGGTGAAGTGCACCGTGATTTTCCGCGGTCGCGAGATTCAGCACACGGCGCTTGCCGAAACTCTGCTGCGGCGGATGGCCAAAGATCTCGAGGAAAAGGCCGAGATCCAGCAGGCGCCCAAGCGGGAGGGCCGCAACATGATCATGTTCCTCACACCGCGCAAAACGCCGCTGGTGAAAAAAGAGGAGAAGGAGCAGGCCGCCAACAAAGCCGTGCGCACCATCCCCGCACCGCCAAAGCCCACCGCCGCCAAGGTGGCCAGCCCCCAGGGCTAGACCACAAGGTCATCACCCAACAGCAAGCGCCATCCCTGGGCTGACGCCTGGGGACTGAAAGCGCTGCGGGCTTCGCACATGAAGCCATGGTCGGCACCGGCGTACTCCACAAAGCGCAAGCGCTGGCAGGCGGGGTCAACCTTGCTCAGGGCAACCCCTATCGCTTCGCGATCCTCGAGAGGGATCAGTGGATCAGCCGTACCGAAGACACAGGTGAGCCGCGCCTTGATTTCAGGCAGCAGGGCCAACGAGGGTTCACCACCACCAGGCCGCATTCGGCTCACACCGGCACCGTAAAAATCAAAGGCGTGCTCAACCCCGGGCAACGTGGCCGCAAGAAAAGCGGCATGCCCCCCGAAGCAGAAGCCCACCACATGGATGACGGCCTGCGGGTAACGAGCCATGAACCAGCTGACTGCTGCGGCAACATCAGCAAGGATCTGCTCGCTGGTGGTGGCGTCCTTATGAAGGCGCCCTTAAGCCAAATCGGAGGCGTCGTAGGCCAACTCCAAAGCAGGAGCCGTGCGGGAGAACAACGGCACCGCCAGGGCCGGATGCCCCTGGGCGGCCAAGCGATCGGCCACGCTGCGCACCCAGGCATTCACACCAAACACCTCAGGCAGCGCAATATATACACGTTTTACATACGATTTTGAGTCAATTTCGTTCGCACTGCGTTGCTGTTCTGCCCACCAGCAACGCAAGCAAACTGAGCCATTCGGAACTTCAACCCAGACGCCCCGGGTGGAGTCAGAAGTTTCCATAACTGCATAGGACACACAGGCAATTGTCACCAAAGGAATCGGTCCGTATGGTGGCCGCATTCAGACCTGTCCCACCGGCGTGCGATTCCATATCCAACAGGAAAGTGACATTCCGGCATCGACGCAGCTCTACAACCAGATCTGTTTTGCCATCGCAGCGCGGCATTACCCGCCGGGACATCGCTTACCGAGCACCCGCCAGTTGGCGATGCAAACGGGGTTGCACCGCAACACGATCAGCAAGGTGTACCGCCAGCTGGAAACCGATGGCGTGGTGGAGGCCATGGCCGGCTCTGGCATCTACGTGCGCGACCAACAGAAACCCCGGGAAATCAAAACGCCTCCGCACATACGCAACAGGGGCGTCACCGACCTCGACCGGGAAGTGCGCAAGTGCGTGGATGGCCTGCTCAATGCAGGATGCACCCTGCAGCAAACCCGCGAATTACTGACCCGTGAGATCGACTGGCGGCTGCGTTGCGGCGCCCGCGTGCTGGTCAGCACACCCCGGGAAGACATTGGCGCCTCGATGCTGATCGCAGAGGAACTGGAACCCTGCCTGGATGTACCGGTGGAAGTGGTGCCGCTGGAAGAGCTGGAAAGCGTGCTGGAGAACTCCAGCAATGGCACCGTGGTGACCAGCCGTTATTTCCTCCAACCAGTGGAGGAACTGGCCAAGAAACACAGCGTCCGGGCCGTGGCGGTTGACCTCAACGACTTCCGCCAGGAATTGGCCATGCTCAAGGAACTGCGCCCCGGCAGCTGCGTGGGCCTGGTGAGCATCAGCCCCGGCATTTTGCGGGCTGCGGAAGTGATTCTCCATTCAATGCGTGGCAATGAATTGCTGCTGATGACCGCCACCCCGGATGTGGGCAGCCGCCTGCTGGCCCTTCTACGGGCCTCAAGCCACGTGCTCTGCGATCGACCCAGCCTTCCCCTGGTGGAACAGAGCCTGCGCCAGAATCGCTCCCAACTGATGCGCATGCCCCAGGTGCATTGCGCCGAGAGCTACCTCAGCACCGATACGATCGATTTGCTCCGTAAGGAGATTGGTCTGCAAATTCCGGCCGCCGCCAGCTAATTCTCCTGCGATGTTTGATCACATCCGTGCCGACCTCGCGATCATTCGCGAGCGTGATCCGGCTGCTCGTGGCTGGTTAGAGATTGTGTGCTGCTATCCCGGCTTCCAGGCGATCAGCCTGCACCGAATTAGCCATCGCCTATGGACCTGCCGTCTGCCCCTGAAGCTGGCCGCCCGCTGCCTCAGCCAAGTAAGCCGCGCCCTCACCGGCATCGAGATCCACCCCGGCGCCCGGATCGGACACAGCGTATTCATTGACCATGGCATGGGGGTGGTGATCGGCGAGACCGCCGAAATCGGCCACCGTTGCCTGCTGTATCAAGGCGTCACCCTGGGAGGCACAGGCAAGGAACACGGCAAGCGCCACCCAACCCTGGCGGAGAACGTGGTGGTGGGTGCAGGCGCCAAGGTGCTGGGTGCAATCACGATCGGGACCAACACCCGCATTGGCGCTGGATCCGTGGTGGTCCGCGATGTGGAGAGCGACTGCACGGTGGTGGGCATCCCCGGAAGGGTGATCCACCAGAGCGGTGTACGGATCAATCCCCTTGCCCATTCGGCCCTTCCGGATGCGGAAGCAAACGTGATCCGCAACTTGATGGAACGGATCGATCAGCTCGAGAACACGGTGATGAACCTCAAACGCTGCCTACAGGAGGTGGCGGCCGGTCGGCAGCTCCTAGAAGAATGCTCGGGTGAAGCCCAGAACCTCAAAGATCGAGAAATCTTGGAATTCCTGGGAGATAGCACTAAATAAAGAGCTCACAGCTGGCCGATTTAATTAACTTTATGGCGAATACTTTTGACCCAGAAAATCTACATTGACCCTCCAGGGCGAACCTTTTCGCCAGGAAACCCTTAAACGCACACTGCGCAAAAACAAGTCAACATTCAGGGCTAATCACAAGAACAATCTCACTTAAGCATTAGAAACAAGCAAGACAAGCTTTTATCTTTATACACAGATATATTGGATGACTCCATAAAACCAAAGAAATGCAGTGAATTTAGCCAGCAAAGATTTCCCTAGAGCCAATAATGACTAAGAAAATATTGATTAAAAATTCCCCAGAACAGCGCCTTTGCCCTGAATCATAAAGACTAGTTTTTGGGAGCTTGCGGCTGGAACATGAACATTGAATAAATGACATTGCGACGCATGTTGGTCATCATTTCAAGGAACATGTCGTAGCCCTCGTTCTTGTATTCAATGAGAGGGTCTTTCTGACCGTAGCCACGCAGACCCACCGATTCACGCAGGGCATCCATCGCCTGAAGGTGCTCCCGCCAGAGGGTATCGATCTGCTGAAGGATGAAGAAACGCTCGGCCTCCCGCATCAGCCCCGGACGTTGCTGTTCGATCTGGCCTTCTTTGAGGTCGTAGGCGTTGCGCAGTTGCTCCTGAAGAAAGGCCTTGAGTTCCTCCATGCCAAGGCCCTGCACCTGATCAGGGGTGAGATCCTCCAGGAGGTAGATGAATTCCTTCACCTTGCCCACCAGCTGGCCCAGATCCCATTCCTCCGGCGGCAGATCCGGATTCACATAGGCCTCCACGATTTCGCCCATGGTGCGTTCGCCGTAGCCGATCACCTGCTTCTTGAGGGCACGGCCATCGAGCACCCGGCGGCGTTCGGAATACACCGCACGCCGCTGATTGTTCATCACCTCGTCGTACTCGAACACCTGCTTGCGGATGTCGTAGTAGTAGGTCTCCACCTTCTTCTGGGCCCCCTCCAGCGAGCGGGTAAGCATTCCGGACTCAATCGGCATGTCCTCCTCCACGCGGAAGGCATTCATCAAACCGGCAACACGGTCACCGCCAAAGATCCGCAGCAGGTTGTCTCCTAAAGAGAGGAAGAAGCGGGTGGAACCGGGGTCGCCCTGGCGGCCGGCACGGCCACGCAGTTGGTTATCGACACGGCGGGACTCATGCCGTTCCGTGCCGATCACATGCAGGCCACCGGCCTCGCGAACGCGGCTTTCCTCCTGCTTCACCACGGCGTCGTATTCACCCTTCACCCTGGCGATCGCCTCGCGCAACGCCTGAATCTGGGGATCCTCAGTGGGAGCTTTCTCCGCAGCAGTGGCGATGCGCTCCTCCAGCTCAATCACCGTGAGGGCACGGTCGCCCCAGGCCTTGACCAGATCACGCGCCAGCTGGCCGAGGGCTTGATCAGTGTCATCAGTGAGGGGGCAGGGATAGAGGCTCTCACCGCTGCGGGGCAGCGAAGGCGCCGCAGCATCAGCAAACCCGCCCGGAGCACTGCGCTGCAAAGGGACGGGCGGCTTGTGATCTTCCTCCGGTTTCACAAGACGGCCTAGCAGCACCTCCCGCAACTTCAAGCGGGCCATGTAGTCGCTGTTGCCGCCAAGGATGATGTCGGTGCCACGGCCCGCCATGTTGGTGGCAATGGTCACGGCGCCAGCCCGACCCGCCTGGGCGACGATCTCCGATTCGCGCTCCACGTTCTCCGGCTTGGCGTTGAGCAGGTTGTGGGGGATCTCCTGCTCCGCCAGCAGCGAACTCAGCAGTTCGCTTTTCTCCACCGAGGTGGTGCCCACGAGCACAGGCCGTCCGTTCTTGTGGATCTCAGCTGTTTCGTTGGCCACAGCGCGCCATTTGGCAGCCTCGGTTTTGTACACCTGATCGGCCCAGTCCTGACGCGCCCGGACCCGGTTGGTGGGGACGATTGTGGTTTCGAGTTTGTAGGTCTTCTCGAATTCAACCTCTTCCGTTTTTGCCGTGCCGGTCATACCGGCCAAGCGCGGATAGAGCAGGAAAAAGTTCTGATACGTGATCGAAGCGAGAGTCTGTGTTTCCGGTTGGATCGGCAGGGCCTCCTTGGCCTCGATGGCTTGGTGCTGGCCGTCACTCCAACGGCGACCCGGCATCACCCGACCGGTGAACTCATCCACAATCACCGCTTCGCCGTCGCGCACGATGTAGTTCACATCCTTGACGAACAGCTCCTTGGCCTTGAGGGCGTTGGTGATGTAGTGAGCCCAGGGGTCCTGAGGGTTGAACAGATCCGCCACCCCCAACATCTGCTCGGCTTTGGCGAAGCCTTCATCGGTGAGGGTGCAGCTGCGCTGCTTTTCATCGACCTCGTAATCACCTTCTGGATCGATGCCGTCTTTGCCCAACTCAGCGGCGCGAGCCAAGGCATTGGCCACCTCGGCGGCCTGCTGGTATTTCTCCTGAGGACGTTCCACCTGACCAGAAATGATCAGTGGAGTTCGGGCTTCATCGATCAGGATCGAATCCACTTCGTCGATCACGCAGTACTGAAACTCCCGCTGCACCACCTCCGAGATATCGGCGGCCATGTTGTCGCGCAGATAATCGAAGCCCAGCTCTGAGTTGGTGGCGTAGGTGATATCGCAGTTGTAGTTACGCCGGCGCTCCTCAGGACGCATGTCCTGCTGAATCAAACCGACAGATAAGCCAAGAAAACGATGCACCTGGCCCATCCATTCGGCATCACGACGAGCCAGGTAGTCGTTCACCGTCACGACGTGAACGCCCCTTCCAGTGAGGGCATTGAGATAGCTCGGAAGGGTGGCAACCAGGGTTTTGCCTTCGCCGGTTTTCATCTCGGCGATCTGACCTTCATGCAGCACCATGCCGCCAATCAGCTGGACATCGAAATGACGCATGCCCAGCACACGCTTGCCGGCTTCACGAACAACGGCAAAGGCCTCAGGCAGGATCTCGTCGAGGATCGGCCGCTGGTTCGCCAGACTGCCGGCATTGGCCAAACGCTCCTGGAAGGCAGCGGTTTTGCCACGTAACTCGTCGTCGGAGAGCGGAGCGATCTCCTCTTCAAGCAGCTGAATATCCGAAACGATCGGCTGGTAACGCTTCAGCTTGCGGGCATTGGGATCACCCAGCAGGAGCTTGAGCATGGAAAGCAGCAACCGAATCGGGTGCAGCCTAATGGAGGCTCACTCGCAGAAGGCCCTTCTGGACTGGGTTCTGAATCAAGCGGATGAAGAGATTCGAACTCTCGACCCTCTCCTTGGCAAGGAGATGCTCTACCACTGAGCTACATCCGCAGGTGTCGACGCGGGCATGTCCCTGACGACTTGGAGACTCTGCCTTACGGAGGGACCAATGGTCAATTGCCAAGGGTTCCCACCGTGAATTTCAACAGGAGCCGGCCATCTTCTGACGCAGCTGCTTCACCCGATCCCGCAGGTTGGCGGCTTCCTCGAAGTCGAGCTTCTTGGCCGCCTCCTTCATCTTGGCTTCGAGCTGATCGATCAACTCCGGCAGCGCCTCCAGCGCCAAGCCGGCATCGGGATCGTTCTCCAGGGCCTTAGCGGCCTTGCCGACCACCTCCACCAGATCCGCGTCCGGGCCGTCTTGCTTCAACTTGCGGCTCAACTCCAGGAAGCTGAGGATCGAGTTGCTGGCCTTCTTGCCCGCCGCCGTAGGCACCACCCCGTTCTTCTCGTTGTAGGTCTGCTGAATCGCCCGGCGTCGTTCGGTCTCGGAGATGGCCTTGGCCATCGAGTCGGTCATGTTGTCGGCATAGAGCAGCGCCACCCCCTCCACATGGCGGGCGGCCCGGCCGATGGTCTGGATCAGGGAGCGCTCAGCCCGCAGGAAGCCTTCTTTGTCGGCATCGAGGATCGCCACCAGGCTCACCTCCGGCAGGTCGAGACCCTCCCGCAGCAGGTTCACCCCCACCAGCACGTCGTATTCCCCCAGGCGCAGATCCTGGATGATCTCGATCCGCTCGATCGAATGGATCTCCGAGTGGAGGTAGCGCACCCGCACCTCGTTTTCTGCCAGGTAATCGGTGAGGTCTTCCGCCATCCGCTTGGTGAGCGTGGTGACCAGCACCCGCTGGTTCTTGGCGGCCCGGTCACGGATTTCCCCCAGCAGATCGTCCACTTGGCCCGTGGTGGGCCGCACCTCCACCACCGGATCGAGCACCCCGGTGGGGCGAATCACCTGCTCGGCCACCTCACCGCCGCTCACCTCCATCTCCCAGTCCCCCGGGGTGGCGGAGACAAACACCGTCTGGCGCGCCTTCTCCCAGAACTCTTCACCTTTGAGGGGCCGGTTATCGGCGGCACTGGGCAGGCGGAAGCCGTGCTCGATCAGCACCTTCTTGCGGGCCTGGTCGCCGTTGTACATCGCCTGCAACTGCGAGCAGGTGACGTGGCTCTCGTCCACGATCAGCAGCCAGTCGTCCGGGAAGTAGTCAATCAGGCACTCCGGCGGCGTGCCCTCCTCACGGCCGGCCAGATGGCGGGCGTAGTTCTCTACCCCGTTGCAGTAGCCCACCTGGCCCAGCATCTCCAGGTCGTACTTGGTGCGCTGCTCCAGCCGCTGCGCTTCCAGCAACTTGCCTTCGCCGTTGAGCACATCCAGCCGCTCCCGCAGTTCTGAGCGGATGGCGCTGATGGCGGAATCCAGCCGGTCTTTCGGGGTGACGAAGTGCTTGGCCGGGTAGATGTTCACCGCGTCCATGCTCTGCAGGATCTCGCCGGTGGTGGGGTCGACGTAGCGGATTGCCTCCACCTCATCGCCGAACAGCTCAATCCGCACCAAGCGGTCTTCGTAAGCCGGACCGATCTCCAGCACATCTCCCTTCATCCGGAAACGGCCGCGGGCGATTTCGGTGTCGTTGCGGCTGTACTGGTTATTCACCAACTCCCGCAGCTGGCTACGGATGTTGAGGGTCTCGCCCACCTCGAACTTCACCGCCGCCTTGAGGTACTCACTCGGAATCCCCAAGCCGTAGATGCAGCTGATCGAGGCCACCACGATCACGTCGCGCCGTTCAAACAACGACCGCGTCGCCGAGTGGCGCAGCATGTCGATCTCCTCGTTGATCGACGCCGTCTTGGCGATGTAGGTGTCGCTGACCGGAACGTAGGCCTCCGGTTGGTAGTAGTCGTAATAGGAGATGAAGTACTCAACGGCGTTCTCCGGGAAGAACTCCCGCAGCTCGTTGCAGAGCTGGGCCGCCAGGGTTTTGTTGTGGGCCAGCACCAGTGCCGGCCGGCCGGTCTGGGCGATGACGTTGGCCATCGTGAACGTCTTGCCCGTTCCCGTCGCCCCCAGCAGGGTCTGATAGCGCTCGCCGCTGTTCACGCCCTTCACCAGCTGCTTGATCGCCGTCGGCTGGTCGCCCTTCGGCGAATACGGAGCCGTGAGGTCGTAGGCGGGCATGGGTGCGGGGCCAGACGGCGGCCATCAATTATCGCCGGGGAGCAAGATGAAGTGCTGCGGCTCCCCAACCCGTGACCCCGATCCGGCTGGTTCACCATGCCCCCGGTGCCCCCGGCCTGCGTTGGCTGGGGCTCGGGCCGGATCTGCGCCCCAGCCGGGCCCTGCTCAAGCTGCAACGGCTGTTCGATCGCCACGCCTTCTGGGCCCGCGGCCGCAGCTTTGCTCAGCTGCGGCGACTACTTGCCGGCAGCGATGCCGTGGTCAGCCTCTGGCGCGGCAAGCGGCTGGTGGGCTTCGGCCGGGCCACCTCCGATGGCTTCAGCCGGGCCGTGCTCTGGGACATCGTGGTGGCCGGCGATCTGCAGGGCCATGGCCTCGGCCGCCGGGTGATCGAAGAACTGCTCCACACCCCGCCTGTGGTGGGCGTGGAACGGGTGTATCTGATGACCACCAAGAGCGCCGGCTTCTACCGGCAACTGGGCTTCCAGGATGCGAACCCCCAGCAGCTGATGGTGCTGCGCCGCTGAGGCATCTCAATCCGGTCAGGCCCGGTACGATCCGGATCCGTCAGATCAGCCGATGCCCCGGTCAGCGTCCCAGTCCCCTGACGACGCCCTGCAGGGCAATCTGTTCGGGGCGCCTGAGCCGGCCGCACCGACTGCACCCACCGGCGAACCTGAGGCGGCCAGCCACGATCTCAGCGACGACGAGCTCGGCGCCGATGCCGCGGCCCGGCCCCGAACGCGCCAGGCCACAACAAGCGAGGCCTGCAGCGAAGCCCCGGCTGCAAACGATTCAGAACCCAGCAGCGACGAACCGGCCTGGGCCCACCACAGCCAGCTCGACCCGCTGCAGCTCACACCGATGCTGCGCCACTACGTGGAGCTCAAAGCGGCCCATCCCGAACGGGTTCTGCTCTACCGCCTGGGCGACTTCTTCGAGTGCTTCTTCGAAGATGCCATCGAACTCTCCCGGGTGCTGGAGCTCACCCTCACCGGAAAGGAAGGCGGCAAGGCGATTGGGCGGGTACCGATGGCGGGCATCCCTCACCACGCCGCCGAGCGCTACTGCACTGAGCTGATCAAGCAGGGCTACAGCGTGGCCCTTTGCGATCAACTCGAAACCACCCCCACCAAGGGCGCCCTGCTCAAGCGGGACATCACCCGGGTGCTGACCCCTGGCACCGTGTTGGAGGAGGGCATGCTCAGCGCCCGCCGCAACAACTGGCTGGCGGCGGTGGTGGTGGAGCCGGCCCAGGGCAAGCAACCGCTGCGCTGGGGCCTGGCCAGCGCCGATGTGAGCACCGGCGAGGTGCAGGTGATGCAACGGGACGACAGCAGCGCCCTGCACCAGCAGCTGGCCCAGCAGGAGGCCTCCGAACTGCTCTGGGCCGCCGCTCTCGATGCTGAGCGGCCGGCCTGGTGCCCGGAACGGCTGCGGCTGACGACAATGGCCAGCACCCCCTTCAGCCCAGTGGAGGCGGAGCGCACCCTGCAGCAGCACTACGGCCTCAGCAACCTCGATGGCCTCGGCCTGCCGGAGCACCCCCTGGCCCTGCAGGCCCTCGGCGGCCTGCTGCGTTACCTGCAGGACACCCAGCCCCTGGAGGAGGACAGCCGCATCCCCCTGGAGGTACCGGCGATCGTGCACCGCGGCGATGCCCTGGTGCTGGATGCCCAGACCCGCCGCAACCTCGAGCTCACCGCCACCCAGCGGGACAACCAGTTGCAGGGGTCCTTGCTCTGGGCCATCGATCGCACCCTCACCGCAATGGGCGGCCGTTGCCTGCGCCGCTGGCTGGAAGCACCGTTGATGGACCGTCAGGCCATTCAGCAGCGCCAGGATCTGGTGAGCAGCCTGGTGGGTGAGCGCAGCCTGCGGCTGGCGATCCGCCAGCTGCTGCGGCCGATGGGCGACCTGGAACGGCTGGCCGGCAGGGCCGGAGCGGGCCATGCCGGTGCCCGCGATCTGGTGGCCATCGCCGATGGCCTGGAACGCTTACCCCAGCTCACCGCTCGGCTGGGCTCTGCGAGCAGCGTGGGGCCGGAGTGGTTGCAGCAGCTGCTCAGCCCCGATCCAGCCCTGGCGGAGCTGGCCCAAACGATTCGCCACAAGCTGGTGGAAGCCCCACCGCTCTCCCTCTCCGAGGGCGACCTGATCCATGACGGCGTCGATCCCCTGCTGGATGGGCTGCGCAACCAGCTGGACGATCAGGACGCCTGGCTCAGCCACCAGGAGCAGCAGTAGCGCCAACGCAGTGGCATCAGCACCCTGAAGCTGCAGCACCACCGCACCTTCGGCTACTTCCTGGCGGTGAGCAAAGCCAAGGCCACCGCCGTGCCGGACCACTGGATCCGGCGCCAGACCCTGGCCAACGAAGAACGCTTCATCACCCCCGATCTCAAGGAGCGGGAGGGTCGAATCTTCCAGCTGCGGGCTCGGGCTTGCCAGCGGGAATACGAGCTGTTCTGCCAGCTGCGCGAGCAGGTGGGGGCCATGGCCGCCCCAATCCGCCAGGCGGCCCGCGCCGTTGCTGCCCTCGATGCCCTCACCGGCCTGGCCGATGTGGCCGCCAGCGGTGGCTACTGCGCACCAACCATCACCGACGGCCGGGGGCTGCAGCTGGAGGCCAGCCGCCATCCGGTGGTGGAGCAGCGGCTGGTGGAAACCGCGTTCACCCCCAATGATGTGCAGCTGGGTGAGGGAACCGACCTGGTGGTGCTCACAGGCCCCAACGCCAGTGGCAAAAGCTGCTATTTGCGCCAGATCGGCCTGATCCAGTTGATGGCTCAGATCGGCAGCTGGGTGCCGGCCCGCTCCGCCACGGTCGGCATCGCCGATCGGATCTTCACCCGGGTGGGTGCCGTGGATGATCTGGCCGCCGGCCAGTCCACCTTCATGGTGGAGATGGCCGAAACCGCCAACATCCTTCACCACGCCAGCGATCGTTCCCTGGTGCTGCTCGATGAGATCGGGCGGGGCACCGCCACCTTCGATGGTCTCTCGATCGCCTGGGCCGTGAGCGAGCACCTGGCGGGCGACCTGGGCAGCCGCACGGTGTTCGCCACCCACTATCACGAGCTCAACAGCCTGGCCGCCGAACGCGACAACGTGGCCAACTTCCAGGTGCTGGTGGAGGAGACCGGTAAAGATCTGGTCTTCCTCCATCAGGTGCAGGCCGGCGGCGCCAGCCGCAGCTACGGCATCGAAGCGGCACGCCTAGCCGGCGTTCCCAAGCCCGTGGTGCAACGGGCCCGTCAGGTGTTGGATCAACTCGCCGCCTGAAATCTGGTTTGGTCATCCCGCTCACCGGGGCTTTAATTGCCTCTCTTCCGTCGGTGCCGCGTGAAGGCAGATCAAGAACTCAGCGCACAGATCGAGGCAGCTGCTGCGGCTTATCACAGCAATCCAAGGCGGCTGCGAAGGATCACACGTCAGCTCCGCCAGCGTGAAACCAAATCATCCTGCCTCAGGAGCGCAAAATTGCTTCTGAAATACGAACCTGAATCTATCGAGGCCATCGCCTCCTTGATCTTTTCCTATTCAAATGACAGATGCGGAAAAAACTTGCGAACAGCCCTCGATCTGGCGCAACAGCGTGCGGTAATTGACCCCAAAGCACTAAAAATCATTCTGCGCAAAGTACGACGCAGCCTCGACGATCGCCGTCTCAGACGCTTCGACAACCAGCTGAGCAG
>Ga0189284_100399_pt1 | contig 22714 bp, 23 predicted proteins | sample N32C7minimetaG_FD_130314 | JGI IMG/M metagenome (GOLD analysis project Ga0189284, IMG submission 130314) | Marine microbial communities from the Costa Rica Dome - N32 C7 mini metaG | ecosystem: Environmental > Aquatic > Marine > Oceanic > Photic zone | place: Costa Rica: the Eastern Pacific...
CGCAGCCGCTTGAGCTACTTGATGGCTCCGCGCCTGCGCCCATTGCTCACGCCGCCGAATGATGGCACACAAAAGGAGAACAAGCTCGATTTAAGAGTGGCCCCGAAAAAAGGGGCAGGTCACTTTTACTGCTGGAATTCGGAGGTGGGCGCCAAGACCCTCGGCATGGCGAGCTTCTACCTGCGGGCAGTGTGCCAGAACCGCAACCTCTGGGGCGTCGAGGATTTCCAGGAGATCCGCATCCGGCATTCGAAATACGCGGCCTCGCGCTTCGCCCATGAGGCGGCCCCGGCGCTGACGCGCTTTGCCAATTCCTCACCGCAGGGTTTCGTGAACGGCATCAAGGCCGCGCGGCAGCAGATCGTCGCGCGAACGGACGAAGACCGGGACGACTTCCTGCGCAAGCGCGGCTTCTCGAAGGCGGAGTCCGGCAAGATCATCGAGAAGGTGCTGATGGAAGAGGGCCGCCCGCCGGAAAGCATCTTCGACTTCGTGCAGGGTATCACGCGGCTTGCGCGCGACAAGACCCAGCAGGATGCCCGCCTCGACATGGAAGGGCGCGCCAAGAAGCTCCTCGACCGGGTCGGCTGACGCCGAGACCTACAACGCGACCGCCCTCGCGCGCGGCGGTCGCGCTTTCCCTCCCACATGCATGCCACTGGCCCCGCCCGAAAAGGGCAGGGCGCTTCGGCCTGCGCACGTTAGCGAGACCCCCATGACCCCCCAGGAAGAAACCGTCATCCTCGAGGCCCGTGACATCCTCGGCCGCTATCTCAGTCAGAACCCGGTCATTGGCAGCTGGAAGGCGTTGATGGACTATTGCGCTATGACCGTCCGAGGTCCCATCGAGCGCTTTCACGTCCTCTATCTCGACCGCAAGAACCGCATCATCTCCGATGAGCTTCTCTCGACCGGCACGGTCGACCATGTCCCTGTCTATCCGCGCGAGGTGATCAAGCTGGCGCTGATGCTGAACGCCAGCGCCCTGATCCTGATCCACAACCACCCTTCTGGCGATCCGACGCCCTCGGAGGCCGATCTCAGCATGACCAAGGAGATCCAGAAGGGCTGCAAGTATCTCGGCCTGACGCTGCACGACCACATCATCGTCGGCGCCGGGACTGAGCTGAGCCTGCGAGCTTTGCGCAAGCTTTGAGGGCCTGTCGGACCCATCGCCGCCGCCCCTTCGAGGAAGAGGGCGGCGGTTTGGTCTTTGACGGTGAAGCGGGGAGAGAGGCTTCCCGCGCCGTCGGAGATACACCCATGTTCGATCTGCACTTGCCCATCCACCCGACCGTCTACGCGCGGGGCATCCCGCCGCGTTTTCCCTCGGGCGGGGCTGACCCCAGTCACCCCTTCGCCCTGACCCTGTCGCGCCGCGCACCGGCCGACCTTATGTCGGGCCGAGCCGTCCCTATGGTCCTCGCTCGCTTCGCGACGCTGGCCGAGGCCATGCAGGGCGCGATCGACCATGCCGAGAGGATGGCCCCGGATGCCGCGCCCCAGCTCTTGGCGATCCTTGACCGCGACGACCGTCTTGTGCTGGCCGGGGCCGCCAGCGACCACGCCGTCGCCTGGTGCCACCCGGTGACGAGCACGGCTGAGGCACGTGGCGTCGTGACCGAGGCGAGCCAGCTGCGCGCGCAGGCAGGCCGCGCGGCCGCCTGGGGTGAGCCCGATCTGGCAGTTCGGCTGCGCCACCGCGCCGATCTTCTCGATGCGCGTCTCGTCGACCCGCTCTGGCGCACCTTCGCCGCCCGGGCGCTGCAGGTCGCTGCGTGAGGCCCGAGAGGCAGAGAGGGGCAGGGGGGATTTGGAGCTTGTCCGGGGGAGAGAGATCGCCCGGCCCGGCTTCGATCCCTTCCCATTACCGGAGACACCCGATGACCTTGACTGAACCCACCCTCACGCCGCCGATGGCGCCCTCGACCGTCGATATGGGCCAGATCTTCGCCGCGCATGCCGAGCGCGCGGCCCGGATCGACGCGCTGCGTCCCGGCAACAAGGACCGCCTCTTTGATGGCCTCACGGTCGCCGGCATCACCCATGTCACCGTGACCTTTGACGGTGCCGGTGACAGCGGCCAGATCGAAAGCATCGGGGCATGGTCCGGTGAAACCGCCGTCGAGTTTCCCGCCACTGAAGTCGAGTACGCCGCGCTCACCTGGGACGACCCCGAGGTCGAGATGCGCAGCCTGCCACTGGAGGATGTTGTCGAGCAGCTGGCCTATGACTTCCTCTCCGACACCCATGGCGGCTGGGAAAACAACGACGGCGCCTGGGGCGAGTTCTGCTTCGACGCGGCGGCCCGTTGCATCCACCTCGAGTTCAACGAGCGCTTCACCTCGTCCGAACTCTACACCCATGATTTCTGAGGGGGCAGCGATGGCACATCCCTATCACCACGCCCTCTCCTCGGTGAAGAAATGGGGCGGTACGGTCGACGATTTCATCTCGGTGCATGCCTGGTTCGATGCCAGCAAGGAGATCACCGCGGACTTTCGGCACCGGGCGCTGCGCCACCATGCCGAGGGCATCTTCATGGCCGAGACGTTTTTCGGTCCCACCCTCACACTCTCGACCGGGCGCATCATTCCGACCCGCTGGGTGGGCGAGCAGCATGTGAAGGAAGATCTCGGCTTCATCCCCAGCTTCGCTGACTGGGTGAAGGCCATCCGGCCCGAGCCCTGGATGGGCCGGGCCGAGCGGCTCGAGGCGCTGGTCGATCCGCATTTCGCCTCGCCCGTGATTGAGGTCGCTTGACATGACCGACCCGGCCTATCAACGCCTCGGCCTGCCAGCGACGGCCTCGCCCTACACCGTCCTGCGGTCGGCGGTCCGGGCGCTGCACCCCGACACGCGCGCGGTTCGCGGTTTCCGGGCTGCGCGCAAGCGCTTCTACCGGCAGATGCTCTGCGCGCATGCCGCGCGACAGGCGGCGGGCGACAGTCCCACCGGCTGATCGCCACCAACCACTCCTTCATCCCGACACAACGCCCGGCCGCTCGGCCGGGTCTTTCCCATTCAGGAGGTCCCCATGGCGGATTACTTCACCCATTTCTCTTGCCTGCTCGATGTCGGCACCCCCGACAAGGCGGCCCGCGCGCTCGCGCTGTTCCAGGAACTTCGCGCCGCAGATCAGGACGCCGACGACCCGGAGGTCGCGGGCTTCGACCTCGTGCGCCAGGATGCGCCCGACGGCAGCGCCCTCTGGATCCATGACGACGAGCACGGCGATGTCGAAGCCGTCATCCGCTTCGTCCTGCGCCTTGCAGACGAACTCGACCTCACTGGCCTCTGGGGCTTCCAGTACGCTCTGACCTGTTCCCGGCCCCGACTCGAGGCCTTCGGCGGTGGCGCGCATGTCATTGATCTGGGCGCCCGCAAATCCACCGGCTGGACGAGCAGCCAGGAATGGCTGGCCGCCGCGCTGAACGGGGAGGACGCACATGCCTGAGATCATCTGCACCACCGTCTACCAGTTCCCGGAACTCTCGGAGGCCGCCAAGGAAAAGGCGCGCAGCTGGTATCGCGAGCTCGGCCCCCACGACGACTGGTGGGACGCGGTCTATGAGGATTTCGAGCGGGTCTGCGAGATCCTCGGCATCCGCCTGAAGACCACACCCGTCCGCCTGACGGGCGGCGGGTCGCGCGCCAAGCCCTGCATCTGGTTCTCCGGGTTCTGGAGCCAGGGCGACGGGGCTTGCTTCGAGGGCTACTGGTCCCACGCCAAGGGCGCCGCCGCGCGCATCCGGGATTACGCGCCCACGGACGCGACGCTGCATGGCATCGTCGATCGGCTGCAGGCCATCCAGCGGCGGAACTTCTACCAACTCGCTGCCGAGGTCAGCCACCGCGGCCGCTACTACCACGAATACACCATGTCGGTGGACGTCACCCGCGACAGCCCGCCCTGGCAGCCGCCGACCGAAGACGCCGAGGAGATCGTGACCGAGGCGCTGCGTGATCTGGCCCGCTGGCTCTACCGCCAGCTTCAGGCTGAATACGACCACCTGACCTCGGACGAGGCCATAGAGGAGGGGATCATCGTCAACGAGTACACCTTCACCGAAGAAGGGCGCCGGTTCGGGTGAGAGCGCGGGCAGTTCATTTGATCTTTACAATGAGGCCATATGATCTATATTCAGGCCAATGGAGGACGCCATGTACGTTGCTGAGAAAATCAGGGAACCTGCACAGGTTAACGCCGTCGCGTTGAAGGCTTACGCGCGCGTGGTCGATGCTTGGGGCCTTAACCTGAACGAAGCGGCTGGCCTTGCCGATATGACGGTGAGCACGTGGAAGCGTGCCAAGAAGCCGGATTTCGCGGGGGAACTGACCAAGGATCAACTGCTGCGGCTCAGTGCGGTGATCGGCATCTACAAATCGCTCGAACTCTATTTCTCCGAGCCGCTCGCGCGAAGCTGGTTCACCCGGCCGAACACGGGGCCGCTCTTTGGGGGCAGCCGTCCGGTTGACACGGCGATCGACGGCGGCTTGCCGCAAATTCTCGCGGTTCGGACCTATCTGGATGCGCTGCGTGGTGGGGCATGAAGCAGACCGAGATTTCTGATCGTGGTCTCGTTCGTCTCCTGCCCGCCACTTACCACAAGCCGCCATCCCTGCGCGGTCTCGTCGATACCGAAGACGAGATGGAGATCCTGGCAGAAATCGAGGGCCTGACCAGCGGCCGTCTTCTGGCGGAACGTGGCCGCAACCCGCATCTGGACCCGCGCGAGCTGGCCTGGCAGCGGCGCAGCCGTGATCTGCGCCTCTATGGCGACAGTCACGTCAACGCCGCCTTTACCTACACCCGCGCCGGCGGAAACCGCTTCAACACCGAAGAGCGCGGCGCCTGGTACTGCGCATGGGACGTGATGGTTTCCGTCAGCGAAGTGGCGTGGCACCGCACGCGCGAACTCGGCTTTGTGGGCAGCTATCATGACAGCGCCCGCTATGTGGAACTGCTGGCGGATTTCATCGGGATCTTCGATGATCTGACCGATGAGCCGGAACACCCAGCGCTGCATCCCGATCCGGCTGTCGGATATCCCGAGGGCCAAAGCCTGGCCCAACATCTTCGCCGGGCTGGATCGCGGGGCCTGATCTATCCCTCGGTCCGGGCTCCCGCGCCGGGCGGGAATTGCCTCGTCTGCTTTGAGCCGCACGCCATTCAGAACGTCCGGCCGGGCGCGGCTTGGGATCTTGTTTGGGATGGAACGCCGCACTACTCGATTACGGCCGTCGGCTGACGAGTAATGTCGCATGCGCTTTTTTGGGGGGGGCGAAGACATGAAACCGGCAAACGGCAACAGGCCGGACGTCACGCATTTGAAGCCGTGTGACCATCAGTTGTTCTTTGAGGCTTTGGACTGAGTCCGCCGGTCTTCTGGGCTTCCTATAGACGCGCTGAGGAAGGCGACGTCTCGGCCCCAAGAGACCACTATAGTTTTCTTCGATGAGGTTGCTTTTCCAGCGTTATGGACGCTCCAATATCACCATTTCCAAAGAATTGATGGACTAGCCCCACGTGAAGGGAGATCTGAAGACGCTGGGTCGAAAGACGGCAACGACTTGCAGCGGTTGCCGAAGGTCTCAGCGGTGTACGTCCCGGTCTGCCGCCGCGACCAGACCTTGGTCCTTCGGACAGGAGCTTGACCGAGGCTGATGTCCCAAAGGGCAAATCTGCCAATCTATAGGTTGGCAACTACGCCCGGTTTGCCAAGCCACGGTATGGCAGAAGCTCCGGAAGGCCGGAGCTAGCCGGTGCCGTGCTCACTTGTTCCCGTCGATCCACTTCGACATCAGCCCCTTGTCGCGGAAACACTCATCCGGGACGGCGCGGCGTTTGATCCGGGCGAGGCGCTCGGCGAAGGCGACCTGTTTGGACGAGGGCAGGCTGTCCAGCGCTGTCGCGGGTGTGAGCTTGGCTTGTGCGTCGATCCAGGCGCTCAAGGAGCGCCGATCTTGCTGAACTTCCCATGGCAGAAGCGTCTGGTTGCGCAGGGCCAGCGCGCGCGCATAGGCGATCTGCTTGGGCGTCGCGGGCAGGGCGTAAGTGGTGCTTTCCATCGGGGATCTCCCTTCATAGCTTGGTTTCAAAATAGAACATAATAGGAACAAAAGCAAGCCGCCTGCGGAAATCATGGGGTTTGAGAGGAAGAGGAGGGCGGGGGAAGATCAGGCCTGAGGGTGCCCGAGAGAGGGTGTCCGGGCCTGATCCTGTTCCTCTTTCCGGAGTTTCTCGATGACCCATCTCACCCCCTTTGCGACCGAGCGCGCCCTTGCGTCTGTCGCCCCTATCCCGTCCCTCGATACGGCTGCTGCGATCATGAGCGTGGCCGAAGCGCTGCAGACTGATCTGGCGCAAGGTTTCCAGATCGACGCGCTGCGCCTGCGCCTTGAAATGGAGCGCGCCTTTGGCGGCTCTGACGCGACCGGCGCCTGGGACTGGAAGCTGGCCTATGAAGCAGGCGAGGCAGCGCTGGTCTTGTTCCTGCGGAAGTTTGGCCGCGCGCTGTTGGCGCGGGCGGGCTCGCCCGCAGCGCTGTTGCCGATCCTTGCCAAGGTGTCCTGCCTTTTGCCGACCCATACGCGGCGGTCCGAGGAGATGGAGCGGTTCCAGCAGTTCTCGACGCCGTTGCCCATGGGGTTGGCCGCAATGGCTGCAGCGCAGATCACTGCGCGCGATCTGGTGCTGGAGCCATCGGCTGGGACGGGCCTTCTGGCGGTCCTCGCGGAAATCGCGGGCGGCAGCCTCGCGCTGAACGAGCTTGCCGACACCCGCGTTGATCTCCTCCGTCGCCTGTTTCCGGGCCGGCCTGTCACGGGCTTTGACGCAGCCCAGATCGACGATCATCTGGACGCAGGGTTGCGCCCGAGCGTGATCCTGATGAACCCGCCGTTCTCGGCGGTGGCCAATGTCGATGCCCGCAGCACCGAGGCGACAGCGCGGCATCTGCGCTCTGCGCTCGCGCGCCTGGTCCCCGGCGGACGGCTGGTCGCCATCACCGGTGCCAGTTTCGCGCCCGATGCGCCCGCCTGGGCTGAGACCTTCGGTCGCCTGACCGAGACCGCGCATCTGGTCTTTACAGGTGCCGTATCCGGTGCCGCGTTTGCCAAACACGGCACCAGCTTTGAGACGCGGATTTCGGTCTTCGACAAATGCCGCGGTGGCGAGGCGGGCGGCATCACAGCCGATCTGGCGCGCCCGATTTCGCCTGATGTCGCCAGCCTGCTGTCGCTGATCACTACCCATGTCCCCCCGCGCCTCGAACTGGCGCAGGTCGCTCCAGCCGGGCAGGGCCCCACTTCCCCCTTCCCGGGAAATCCTGCCCGCACCACGCGCACAGGCATCAGCTCGTCGCGCGCCACGCCTGCAACAGCCCCCACCAACACCGTGGTGCAGATCGAGGCCGCAGACCTCGCCTATACCCTGCGCGATGCAACCGAGGACGGGGCCAGCACGCGCCTGTCGGATGCCATTTATGAGACCTTCCGGCTGCAGGCGATCGACATCCCCGGCGCTACACCGCACCCGACCAAGCTGGTGCAATCGGCGGCCATGGCCTCGGTCGCGCCCCCAAAACCCAGCTACCGGCCCAAGCTTCCAACCGCCATCCTGCACGATGGCCTTCTGTCCGACGCGCAGCTTGAGACCGTGATCTACGCGGGCGAGGCGCATGGCGCGCATTTCGCCGGGTCTTGGTCCGTGGATGAGACCGGCGATATGGTCTCGGCCGCCAAGGACGATGATCCCGACGCCATCCGTTTCCGGCGCGGGTTTTTCCTCGGCGATGGCACAGGCGCGGGCAAGGGCCGTCAGTCGGCCGGGATTGTGCTCGACAACTGGTGCCAAGGTCGGCGCAAGGCGCTCTGGATCTCGAAGAGCGACAAGCTCCTCGAGGACGCTCAGCGCGACTGGTCTGCCCTTGGCCAGGAGCGGCTGCTGGTCACGCCGCTCTCACGATTTGCCCAAGGCCGCGACATCCCGCTTTCTGAGGGCATTCTGTTCACCACCTATGCCACGCTGCGCTCCGAGGAGCGGGGGGCAAAAAAGTCCCGCGTCGACCAGATCGTCGACTGGCTCGGGGCTGATTTCGACGGGGTGATCCTGTTTGACGAAAGCCATGCCATGGCGAATGCCGCAGGATCGAAGGGCGAACGCGGCGACACGGAAGCCTCGCAGCAGGGCAGGGCGGGCCTGCGGCTCCAGCACAAGCTGCCCAATGCCCGTGTGGTCTATGTTTCCGCCACGGGGGCGACAACAGTGCACAACCTCGCCTATGCGCAACGCCTCGGGCTTTGGGGCGGCGAAGATTTCCCTTTCGCAACCCGTGCCGAGTTTGTGCAGGCCATTGAGGCCGGCGGCGTCGCCGCGATGGAGGTCCTCGCCCGCGACCTGCGGTCGCTCGGCCTCTACACCGCCCGGTCACTTTCCTATGACGGCGTCGAATACGAGATGCTCGAGCACGCGCTGACGCAGGAGCAGCGTGGCATCTACGATGCCTATGCCGGGGCCTTCGCCATCATCCACAACAACCTGGCCGCCGCGATGGAAGCTGCAAACATCACTGGAGATTCTGGCACACTGAACCGGCAGGCCAAGTCTGCCGCCCGCTCGGCGTTTGAATCCGCCAAGCAGCGTTTCTTCGGCCATCTGCTCACCTCGATGAAAACCCCGACCCTGATCGCTGCCATCGACGCCGATCTCGCCGCAGGCCACGCAGCGGTGATCCAGATCGTCTCGACAGGCGAGGCGCTGATGGAGCGCCGCCTGTCGGACATCCCCACGGACGAGTGGAACGATGTGCGGGTGGATATCACGCCAAGAGAGGCTTGCCTGGACTACCTCGCCCATTCCTTCCCGGTGCAGCTCTATGAGCCGTTCACCGATAGCGAAGGCAATCTCTCCTCGCGGCCCGTCACGCGCGACGGCCAGCCGGTGGAATGTCGCGAAGCTGCGCGCAGGCGCGACGCGCTGATCGAGCATCTGGCCTCGCTGCCGCCGGTGCCCGGCGCGCTGGACCAGATCGTCCAGCGCTTCGGCACCGATCTGGTGGCCGAGGTCACGGGCCGTTCGCGCCGCATTGTGAGGAAGGGCGAGGGTGCTGCCGCGCGCCTTGTCGTCGAAAGCCGGGCGGGGTCTGCCAATCTCGCGGAAACCGCCGCCTTCATGGATGACCAGAAGCGCATCCTGATCTTCTCGGATGCGGGCGGCACGGGGCGCAGCTATCACGCCGATCTCGGCGCCAAGAACCAGCGCCTGCGGGTCCACTACCTTCTGGAACCCGGCTGGAAGGCCGATGCGGCCATTCAGGGACTGGGCCGCACCAACCGCACCAACCAGGCGCAACCACCGCTGTTCCGGCCCGTTGCTACCGATGTGAAAGCAGAGAAACGCTTCCTCAGCACCATCGCGCGTCGCCTCGACACGCTCGGGGCGATCACGCGCGGCCAGCGTCAAACCGGCGGGCAGGGGCTGTTCCGGCCCGAGGACAATCTGGAGTCTCCCTATGCCCGCGATGCCTTGCGCCAGCTTTACCGCCGCATCTATCGCGGCGATGTCGCGGGGTGCTCACTTGGGGCGTTTGAGGATGCGACCGGCCTCAGCCTGACGGATGACAACGGTCTGAAGGATGACCTGCCGCCGATCACGACCTTCCTCAATCGCCTGCTGGCGCTGACGATCGACATGCAGGCCGTGCTCTTTTCGGCCTTTGAGGAGCTTCTGGACCAACGGATCGAAGGCGCCATCGCCGCCGGGGTCTATGATCTCGGGCTCGAGACGCTGCGCGCCGAGAGCTTCCGGGTGACGGATGCGCGGGTGATCTACACCCATCCCGGCTCCGGTGCGGAAACCCAACTGCTGACCATCGCGGAGAAGCGGCGCAATACGCCGACCTCGCTGGCCGATGCGCTGGACTGGCTCGGTGATCCAAAGGCGCGCCTGATGGTCAACAGCCGTTCGGGCCGTGCCGCTGTGCAGGTGCCCGCCACCAGTCTGATGCTGGACGACGGCACGATCGAACCCCGCCTGCGGCTGATCCGCCCGACCGAGGCGAGCACGGTTCCGGCCAAGATCATGGACGACACCCACTGGCTCGAGGCCGACCGCGCGGCCTTCGCCGCCTCTTGGACTGCGGAACTGGCCGAGGTGCCCGAGTTTTCGGAAGCCACGCTGCATATCGTGGCGGGCCTCTTGCTGCCGATCTGGAAGCAGCTCCCACAGGATGAAACCCGCGTCTACCGGCTGCAGACCGATGACGGTCAGCGCATCATCGGTCGCCGCGTTTCGCCGTCGTGGGTCGCGACCACACTTGCCGCCGATGCGCCGAAGCTCACGGCGGCGCAGGTCCATGCCCTTGTTCTGGAGGGCAAGACCGTGGTGCGCTTGGCCGAAGGGATGGAGCTGCACCGCTCGCGCGTCATGGGCGTCAACCGGATCGAGCTGTCGGGCTTTTTGGGTGCCGCCAAGGACCGGCTGAAGGCAGATGGGTTCTTCTCGGAGATCATCGCCTGGAAGCTGCGGCTCTTCTGCCCAGCAGACTCCAGCGGCATCACAGTGCTTGATCGTCTGCTTGCACGTTGTCTTGTGACAGGACTACATGCGCGTGGAGGGTGCTGAGCCATGTATTCCGAGACTGAAGATGTGATCCTCGCACTCGCGGAGAATGCAGAGAGCGTATGTCGCGCCTACCTTCCCGCCGGACGGCGGGAGGGGTCCTATTGGATCGTGGGCGATCTGCAGAACAATCCTGGCCGGTCGCTCTTCGTGCGGCTGACCGGGCCTGCGTCAGGGCCGGGTGCGCGCGGAAAGTGGCAGGATGCGGCGGTCGGACTGCATGGTGATCTTCTCGACATCATCCGCGAGCGAACCGGGATCTCGCGCTTTCCCGATCTTCTGGCCGAGGCCCGGGCGCATCTTGGTCGTCCCCAGCCGGTCCTCCCGAATACGCCAGTGCCGAAGAAGGCCAAACCCCCCGGTGGCACACCAGCGGCAGCGGCGCGATTGTTTGCAGCCTCGATGCCGGTCGCAGGCACGCTTGCCGACACCTACCTCCGCTCCCGAGGCATCACCCAAGGCGGATTGACGAATGCGCTGCGCTTCCACCCGAAGTGCTGGCATCGGGATGAGGGCCAGACCCGGAGCATCCCCAGACCGGCGCTGATAGCTGCGGTCACCGATGGGGCAGGGGCCTTGCAGGGTGTGCATCGCACTTGGTTGGCACCTGACGGACAGGGGAAGGCGGAGGTCGAGACGCAGCGGCGGGCCATGGGTCACCTCCTGGGCAATGCCGTCAGGCTGACCCCGCATGATGACATCCTCGTGGTCGGCGAAGGCATCGAGACCATGCTGTCGCTCGTCGAGGCAGTGCCCGGCCTTCCCGTCTGGGCGGCGCTGTCGTCGGGTCACCTCGGGGCCGTCCTGCTGCCAAAGGGGCTGCAGCGCCTTTACATCGCCATCGACCGCGATCCGGCCGGGCGACGCGCGGCAGAGAGGTTGAGCGCCAGAGCAACCGAGGTCGGGATTGCCGTTCGGGTGTTGGAACCGCTGCTCGGAGATTTCAACGATGATCTCCGCGCGAACGGCAAGGAGGCGCTGCGTAAGCATCTGGCAGGTCAGTTCGGGCCAGAGGATCGTCAACGCCTGTTGGCGTGAGCTGCATCGCGCAGGGGGCTTTCTGGGGGAGTGCGGGGCAGGGGTCCTGCAATCCTGTCGCGGTTCTGGATCGTCGCTGCCTTTTCCCGGGCAATCTCATCCACCCGTCCCCCGAGCGGCCTTCAAGAGATGGGCAGGCGGCCGTCAAAGGGGCCGCCCCTTCAAGGACGGGGGGCGACTGATTTCCGCCGGCGGGGCTCGCCCCGCCTTTGCATCTCGAGACAAATCAGCCGCCCCCCGTCCTCCTCCACATGCGTTCCGGCCCCGAAAGGGGGTGAAGGGGCGTCCCCCGTGACGGCTTTCGCAGCCCATGAAGGCCGCGCGGGATGACGCGCGGACGAGACAGGCCCGGAGGCAAGAACCGATGACGATCCACACCCACGACGACGCGTATGAACCCGCCCACACCGCATCCCAGACCGCCCATGCGCTCGACGAGCTGCAGCTTTATGGCTTCCGTGCTTTTGATGAGCCTGATCCGCGCCCGATGCCCGATGGGCAGCGCCTCGCGGTCGCCGTCGCCGACATCTTCGATGCCCTCGTCGCGACCCTGGAAGACACCCGCATGGAACCCGACCTCGAAGAGGTGCTCTGGGGCCAGGTCAACCTCTTTCACCGCGCCACAGCGAGGATTGAGCGGTCGCTCGACGAGAACGAGCAGGTGCAGCGCCGCCTTCAGCGCGAGCAGGACGGCTCCGAGGTGAAATCCACCGAACTCGAGCGCCTGACGGCCGAAGGCCTGACGCTGATCGAACGGCGCAACTGCATGGATATGATGCGAGATCACGCCGCCACCGAGTTCGTCCATCACACGGGATCAACTTGGCGGCCTCGCACCGGCTCGATGGTGAACCGCCAGCACATGACCGCAGCTCTGATCGACAGCCGCGATTTCCTCGCCGCCAAGCGCCGCGCAGAGACCGAGGTGATGCTTCCCGCAGGTCCCAAGGTTGCCCTCACCGGTGGGACCGACTTCAACGATCATCGCCTGATCTGGGGCAAGCTCGACCAGGTCCGGACCAAGTATCCCGACATGGTCCTCCTGCACGGTGGCAGCCCGAAGGGCGCAGAGCTCATCGCCGCCAAATGGGCCGAGGCTCGCAGCGTGACGCAGGTGGCCTTCAAGCCCGACTGGACCAAGCACGCCAAGGCCGCGCCCTTCAAGCGCAACGACGCGATGCTCGATGTGCTGCCCGTGGGCGTCCTCGTTTTCCCGGGCACCGGCATCCAGGAGAACCTCGCCGACAAGGCCAAGAAGCTGGGCATCCCGGTCATGAAGTTCGAGAAGGGGGCGTGAGCCCCCTTTTCCCCTCGCGGGGAAATCGAGGTGGAAGCGCACACTTCCACCTGATATTGTGTAGGAAACCTCAATTGATCACTACATGTACCATAGCCCGATCCAGCTCGATGTCTTCCCGATTGACGTGCAGATGCGCCGGATCGATCCGGCGCGCAACATGCGTCGCTTCTATCGGCTGAGCGTACAGCGCGATCTTTTCGGCCGTGCTAGCCTCGTGCGCGAGTGGGGTCGGATCGGCTTCCGTGGCCAGATGATGATCGAGACCCACCCGGACGAAGGCAAAGCGATCACCGCGTTGATGAAGCTCGCAGCAGTGAAGAAGCGGCGGGGCTATGAGGCTCTGCACTCAGGCAATTAGTCTTGATCGCATTGATTGCGATGATTACACTCCTCTCAGGAGGATATCATGGCAAGCATTACCATCCGGAACCTTGATGATGACGTGAAGCGCCGCCTTCGCATCCGCGCGGCCGAGCATGGCCGTTCGATGGAAGAGGAGGCGCGCGAGATATTGCGCCACGTCGTTGGTGAGGCAAAACCCAACCACGATCTTGCCGCGGCGATCCGCGCGCGTGTCGCGCCTCTGGGCGGCATTGATCTCGACCTTCCGCAGCGCGAAGCCATGCGTGAACCGCCCGCGTTCGACCAGGCCTGACGCATGATCATTCTCGATACGAATGTCATCTCCGAGCTGTTGCGCCCGGCCCCGGAGCCCAAGGTCGAACACTGGCTGTCCGCGCAGGACGGGCTGAACGTCTACCTGACCTCGATATCGGAGGCAGAGCTGCGCTATGGTCTCGCGATCATGGGGAACGGCAAACGCCGCGCCGCGCTGGTTGACGCTGTGGACCGCATCCTGCACGAGGACTTGGCCGGGCGTATCCTGCCCTTCGACAGCGACGCCGCGCAGTCCTATGCCACCATTGCCGCCGGACGACGCGCCGCCGGGCGGCCGATCGCCCAGGCGGATTGCCAGATCGCATCCATTGCGCACGCCTGCGGCGCCACCGTCGCCACACGCAATACGCCTGACTTCGAGGGTTGCGATATCGACCTGATCAACCCCTGGACTACCGCATGAACGCCGTTGAGATTGAACAAGCCGTTTCCGAACTCGCCGAGCAGCCGTTTGACGCGGCAGAGTTCCCCTATGCCTTCCTCATGGCCTTCGGAAACAAGGACACGACGATCAAGCGCTTGCGCACCGGCGCGTCGAACAAGTCCGACCTCGGCGGCGTCCTTCAGACCAACAACATCCACCTGACAACCTGCGCCCCGGGCGACATCGCGGCGACCCTGACCGCCCTTCGCGACAGCCCCGCCACCACCCGCGCCAAGGCGAAGTTCATCCTCGCCACCGACGGCATCGACCTCGAGGCCGAGGACATCACGACCGGCGAAACCATCGCCTGCCGCTACACTGATTTCCCCGACCATTTCGGCTTCTTCCTGCCGCTCGCAGGCATCTCCACCGTCAAGCAGATCCGCGAAAGCGCCTTCGACATCCGCGCGACCAGCCGCCTCAACCGGCTCTATGTCGAACTGATCAAGGACAACCCCGACTGGGGCAGCGCCGACAAACGCCACGACATGAACCACTTCATGGCAAGGCTGATCTTCTGCTTTTTCGCCGAAGACACCGACATCTTCGTCAGCGACAACCTGTTCACCGCCACCATCGCCCAGATGGCCAACCGTGACGGGTCGAACACGCACGAGGTCATCGGCGAAATCTTCCGCGCGATGAATACCCCCATCGCGAAACGGGCCGAGGCCAAGCTGCCCCGTTGGGCCGACGCCTTTCCCTATGTGAACGGCGGGCTCTTTTCAGGCAGCACCGATGTGCCGCGCTTTTCCAAGATCGCGCAGCGCTACCTGTCCCATATCGGCAGCCTCGATTGGACGCAGATCAACCCCGACATCTTCGGGTCGATGATCCAGGCTGTCGCGGATGAAGAGGAACGCTCGGTCCTCGGCATGCACTACACCTCCGTGCCGAACATCCTGAAGGTGCTGAACCCGCTCTTCCTAGATGACTTGCGCGCGGAACTGGAGGCGGCGGGCGACAATGCGCGCAAGCTGGCCAATCTGCGCGCCCGGATGGCCAAGATCCGCGTCTTCGATCCCGCCTGCGGGTCGGGCAACTTCCTTGTCATCGCCTACAAGGAAATGCGCGCGCTGGAATATGAGATCAACAAGCGCCGGGGCGAGCCGCAGCGGCGCACCGACATTCCCCTGACCAACTATCGCGGGATCGAGCTGCGGGATTTCTCGGCCGAGATCGCGCGGCTGGCGTTGATCATCGCGGAATACCAATGCGACGTGACCTATCGCGGCCAGAAAGAGGCGCTGGCCGAGTTCCTGCCGCTGGACGCGCAGAACTGGATCACCTGTGGCAACGCCCTGCGGCTGGACTGGCTGTCGGTCTGCCCGCCCACGGGGACGGGGGTGAAGTTTCAGGCCGATGACCTGTTCATGTCGCCGCTGGATCAGGCGCAGATCGACTTCGCGAATGAGGGGGGCGAGACCTATATCTGTGGGAACCCGCCTTATCTTGGGTCAACGTGGCAGAGCACCGAACAGAAAGAAGATTTGCAGCGCATATTTGACGGGCGCACGAAAAGCTGGAAGTCGCTCGACTATGTCGCGGGCTGGTTCATGAAGGCCGCCGATTACGGGCTGCACACGCCCACTGTTTCGGCATTCGTGTCCACCAACTCGATTTGTCAGGGGCAGCAGGTGCCGATCCTCTGGCCGCTGATCTTCAAGACAGGGCATGAGATTGCTTTTGCCCATACGAATTTCAAATGGGCAAACCTTGCCAGCCACAATGCTGGCGTGACCGTGGTCATAGTTGGAATATCAAACCGCGCTGGCCACACCAGAAAGCTTTTCTCGTTAACTTCGGAAGGTGAAACCGAAGTCAAAGAGTCCGGATTCCTGAACGCCTATTTGATCAACGGTGCAAACGTAATCGTAGAGAAGCGGTCAAAGCCACTGTCCTCGCTGGCCGAAATGACATTCGGTAGCAAGCCTGTTGACGGGGGGAATCTGCTGCTTAGTCCAGACGAAGTTTCAAGCTTGGCCCTAACCCCAGAACAGCGGCGAAAATTTGTCCGCCCCATTCTTGGTTCTGAAGAGTTCATTGCAGGCAAGCAACGATACTGCCTTTGGATCAAAGATACTGAGGCAGAACAGGCCAAAGAAATCCCTGCGATTGAGAGGCGACTTGAGGCTGTGCGCTCAATGCGCCTCGCAAGCACAAAGGTTGCAACACAGCAAGGGGCTAAGTGGCCTCACAGGTTCGACGAACGCCGTCAAATAGGCGATGAGAAAGTGATCGCAATCGCGGCGATTAGTTCTGAGAATCGCGAATATCTTCCGTGTGGCCCCCTCCCTAATGGAACCATTATTTCCAACAAGCTTTTCGCCCTCTACGACGCCCCGCTCTGGAACATGGCGCTGATCGCCTCGCGCCTGCATTGGGTCTGGATCGGCACGGTTTGCGTGCGGATGCGAACCGATTTCAGCTATTCCAACACCCTTGGCTGGAACACGTTCCCTGTCCCCAAACTGACCGAAAAGAACCGCGCCGACCTGACAGCGGCGGCCGAAGGCATCCTTCTGGCCCGCGAGGCGCATTTCCCCGCCACCATCGCCGACCTCTACGACCCCGAAAAAATGCCCACCAACCTCCGCGCCGCCCATGACCACAACGACGAGGTGCTGGAACGCATCTACATCGGCCGCCGCTTCCGCAACGACACCGAACGGCTGGAAAAACTGTTCGAGATGTACACGCGGATGACGACGAAGGTGAGCGCATGACCCATCCAACTGAACCACTGGCGCTGAACAAGGCTGTCTACAAGGATTTAAACTCTCGCCAAAAGGAAACCTACAATTTCCACCGTGTGGCGGGGCGCTTGGCTGAATATGGATATAACAGCATCCTTTTGTCGGATGACTGGCTTGGTGCAGATTTCATCGCATACCATAATGACGGCAAGCGGTTTTATCGTGTTCAACTCAAGGGGCGCATGACTATCGACGACAAATACGTCGGCAAGGAGCTGTACATCGCCTTTGTTGATCCAGACCCGGAAGGTGACCGTGTTTATGTCTACCCGCATGATGAAATGGCGAACCGGATAGATGCGGCTGGACGCATCAACGATTCTAAGTCGTGGAGCAAATACAGATCCTACTCATGGCCGAGCGTTTCTTCGTGGATGCGTGAACTGCTGGAAGAGTTCGAGGTAAAGTAATGACCAAAGGTATTCCTTCCGTCTCTGTCCAATACGCCGCCAATGGCAGCTCGACCAAGTCGAACGAACTGGGCATGCGCGCAATGCAGGAACGCGCCTATGAGAAGCGCGGCGAGCAATACCTGCTGATCAAATCGCCCCCGGCCTCGGGCAAAAGCCGCGCGCTGATGTTCATCGCGCTCGACAAGCTCCACAATCAGGGCCTGCGTCAGGCCATCGTCGTGGTGCCGGAAAAATCCATCGGGTCCAGCTTCAATGACGAACCGCTCAGCAAATATGGCTTCTGGGCCGACTGGACCGTCCAGCCGCAATGGAACCTGTGCAACGCGCCCGGCGGGGATGACGGCAAGGTCGGCGCCGTGGGCAAGTTCCTGGCAAGCGAGGACAAGGTGCTGGTCTGCACCCATGCCACGTTCCGTTTCGCCGTCGACAAGTTCGGGATCGAGGCCTTCGACGATCGCCTGATCGCGGTGGACGAATTCCACCACGTCTCGGCCAACCCCGACAACAAGCTGGGCACACATCTGGGCGCGCTGGTCGCCCGCGACAAGGTGCATCTGGTCGCCATGACTGGATCGTACTTCCGCGGCGATGCCGAGGCCGTTTTGTCGCCCGAGGACGAGGCGCGGTTCGACACGGTCACCTACACCTATTTCGAACAGCTGAACGGCTACAAATATCTCAAGTCGCTCGACATCGGGTATTTCTTCTATTCCGGGTCCTATGCGGACGACATCCTCAAGGTGCTCGACCCGACAGAGAAGACGATCCTGCACATCCCGAACGTGAACTCGCGCGAGAGCACCAAGGACAAGCATCGCGAAGTCGAGCACATCATCGACGCCCTGGGTGACTGGCAAGGCACCGACCCCGCCACAGGGTTTCAGTTAGTCAAGACGCCAGATGGGCGGGTGCTGCGCATCGCCGATCTGGTGGATGATGAACCGGCCAAGAGGGACAAAGTTTCAGCCGCGCTGAAGGACCCGGCGCAGAAGAACAACCGCGATCATGCCGACATCATCATCGCCCTGGGGATGGCGAAGGAGGGGTTCGACTGGATCTGGTGCGAGCACGCCCTGACGGTCGGTTATCGCGCCAGCCTGACCGAGATCGTGCAGATCATCGGCCGCGCCACCCGCGATTCCGAGGGCAAGACGCGCGCCCGGTTCACCAATCTGATCGCCGAGCCTGATGCCGCGGCCGAAGCCGTGACCGAGGCGGTCAACGATACGCTGAAAGCGATCGCCGCGAGCCTCCTGATGGAGCAGGTGCTGGCCCCGCGTTTCAACTTCACGCCCAAGACCGTGAAAAGTGGCCCTGTCGAAGGGTTCGACTACGGCGAGGGCGGCTATGATCCAAACAAGGAGAACGTCGGCTTCAACGAGGCCAGCGGGCAGTTCCAGATCGAGATCAAGGGCCTCGTCGAACCCAAGAGCAAGGAAGCCAAGCGCATCTGCCAGGAAGACCTTAACGAGGTGATCACGGCTTTCGTTCAGGACAAGACCACGATCGAGCGCGGGCTCTTCGATGAGGAGTTGGTGCCCGAGGAACTGACGCAGGTTCGCATGGGCAAGATCGTCGGAGCAAAGTTCCCGGAGCTGGACGCCGAGGATCAGGAAGCCGTGCGCCAGCATGCGGTGGCCGCGCTGAACCTGACCCAGAAGGCGAAAGAGATCGCTCTGTCGAGCGGCGACGACACGCAGACCAAGGGAAACACAGCGCTGATCGACGGGGTGCGCAAATTCGCGATGGATGTGCGTGAGCTCGACATCGACTTGATCGACCGGATCAACCCCTTCGGCGAAGCCTATTCGATATTGGCAAAGACGATGAGCGAGGAGAGCCTTCGGCAGGTTCAGGCCGTGATCTCGGCGAAAAAAGTGCAACTGTCACCGGACGAGGCGCGCGATCTGGCGAAGCGCGCTGTCAAGTTCAAGCAGGAGCGGGGTCGTCTGCCTTCCATCACATCGCCTGATCCATGGGAGAAGAAAATGGCCGAAGGCGTGGCATATCTCGCCCGCATGAAGCAGGAGGCTGCCAATGGCTAAGGGTTTCACCGAGGACGATGATGCCCTCCTTGCTGAGCTTGGCGTCGAGGTCGAGGTCAAGAAGCAGCTCAGCCGTACACCACGTGAAGAGCGCATCATCGCAGGCTTTGAGGAAATCCTGCAATTTGCCAAAGAGCACGGTCGGCCTCCCCAACACGGGGAAGACCGCGAGATATTTGAACGTCTCTACGCCGTGCGACTTGATCGCATCCGCGACTTGCAGGAGTGCCGCGATCTCCTTGCCCCACTGGACCAGCAAGGTCTCCTTGCAGACACCTCTTCCGCTCTCCCGGCGTCAGAGCCTGATGATTTAGATGACGACGCCCTTCTCGCTGAGCTGGGCGTGGAAGTCGCTAGATCACCACTCACAGAATTGAAGCACGTCCGGTCGACAGCCGAGAAAAAGGCCGCAGATGAGGTGGCAAACCGCGAGAAATGTGAAGATTTTGCGACGTTCAAGCCGTTGTTTGAGCAGGTCCAGAAAGAGCTGGATACCGGTTTGCGCGAGACCCGCCCGTTCGAGATGAAGGCCGAGATCGAGAAAGGACGCTTTTTCATCGTCAGTGGTCAGAAAGCCTATGTCGCGGACAAGGGCGAGACTATCACCAATGAGCAAGGTCGCACGGATGCGCGTCTGCGGGTGATTTTTGACAACGGCACTGAGAGCAACATGCTGATGCGCTCGCTGCAGAGGGCGTTAAACAAGGACGACGCTGGACGCCGGATCACAGATCCATCGGCGGGGCCACTTTTTTCGGATCAGACACTCGACGGTGATGAGGCGAGCGGGATCATTTATGTTCTTCGCAGCAAATCCGATCATCCACTTGTCACGGCAAACCGGGAACTCGTGCACAAGATCGGTGTCACCAATATGAGCGTTGATAAGCGGATCGCTGGCGCGCATCTGCAGCCGACGTTTCTTATGGCGAATGTCGAGGTGGTTGCGACATATGAACTCTACAACATCAACCGGTCCAAGCTGGAGAACCTGATCCACCGCATTTTCGAACCCGCACGGCTCGAGATCGAGATCATGGATCGCTTTGGAAGGCCTGTGGTTCCGCGAGAGTGGTTCCTTGTACCCTTATTCGCGATCAACGACGCAGTCGACAAGATCAGGGACGGCACAATAACCAGCTATCGCTATGATCCCCATGCTGCCGCACTCAAGCCGATTTTGAAGTAGGATAGGCGATGGATCGGGACCGTCATACGCGTCGAGGGAAATGGTCAGAGGCAGGCGTCCCGAAAAAAGGCTGGACCTGTGTAGCGGTCGAAGACTTGGAAGAGCCCAGCCAACTCTGCGAGATGTGTGAGAGCGCCGAAATCCGGTATGCCCATATCATGGAGCATCCGGACTATCCCGGTTCGCTTCAGGTCGGCTGCGTTTGTGCTGAGCACATGGAAGAGGACTACAAGCGGCCCCGGGAGCGGGAGACGCGTCTCAGAAATTCCGCACGCCGCCGCGCCGCCTGGCCTTCTCGAAAGTGGCGCATATCCCGACAAGGCAACCCTTATATCAACACGGACGGGTTCAATCTGACAGTCTATCGGGAAGGAGCCGGATGGTCAGTGCGTGTCCTGAGAAGGGCATCGGGAGCTGTTCAGGTTGGTAGGAAGGCCTATTCAACCGAAAACGATGCAAAGCTTGCTGCATTCAATGCACTTCTCTGGGCGAAGGATCACTTGTAGCCATGCCCTTCCCGCTGTCGCCCCAGAGCATCGATGCGATCGCCGATATTATCAGCGGCGGGGGAGGGCATGACACGACGCCCCCCATCGGGATCTATCGAGATATGCGCAGAAGTTGGTGACGCCTGATCAGGCGGCGACTTGAACGTGGCGGAGGCCGTCGCGGAACTCAACCCCTTCGATGATCTGGGGTAGGCGGTTTCGACCGTCGAGTTTGCGCCATTTTCCCTGTGCTGACATCATCAGCTTGAATGCCATGGCCAGTCCGGTCTTCCGGCTCAGACACGCCTTGGTCCTCTTGGTGCGGTGCCGGACGGTGGCAAAGGTGCTTTCGATCGGGTTGGACGTCCGGATGTGCTTCCAGTGTTCAGCCGGGTAGTCATAGAAGGTCAGCAGCACATCGCGGTCTTTGACCAGCTTGGCGACCGCCTTGTCCCATTTCACCCCGTAGGTTTCGACGAAGAAATCGAAAGCGGCGTTCGCCTCGGCGCGGGTTTCTGCTTGCCAGATGTCGTGCAGATGCGCTTTAGCCTTTGCTTGTAGGGAATTCGGCATCGCGTTGAGCACGTTCATGGTCTTGTGGACCCAGCACCTTTGCTCCCTGGTTGTGGCGAACACCTCGCGCAGCGCCGTCCAGAACCCCAGCGCACCGTCACCGACGGCCAGCTTGGGATCCTGCTTCAGGCCACGCCGCTTGAGATCGAGTAACACCTCGCGCCAGCTCTCGGTGCTTTCGCGGAAGCCGTCGGTCATGGCCAACAGCTCCTTGCGGCCATATTCGTCGGCCCCGACAATCACCAGAACGCATTGCTTTTCCTCAGACATTCTCGGTTTGAAATAGACCCCGTCGGCCCAGATGTAGAGAAAACGCCGGGCGCTGAGATCGCGGTTTTCCCAAGCCTGGTACTCTTTCCACCAATCTGCCTTGAGACGTGTGATCGTCTTGGCGGACAAGCCATTGGCGTTCGGACCGAGCAGAGCGGCAAGGGCTTCGCTGAAATCACCGGTCGACACGCCTTTGAGGTAAAGCACGGCAGCAGTTCCTCGACCGATTTCGCCTTGCGCAAGTAGCGCGGCAGAATGCTGGGCGTGAACGTGATCCGGTTTTCACCAGGCCCGCGATCCCGGACACGCGGAACCTTGACAGCGACCGGGCCAATGCCCGTCAGCACCTCGCGTTCCGGCAAGTGGCCATGCCGGACCAACCTGGCGCGACCGTCTTCGAGCTTTTCATCGGCGAACCCCGCCATCAGCGCGGTCAGTTCCGCCTCGATCGCTTGTTCGATCAGTTTCCGCGCCCCTTCCCGGATGACACCGGTCAAAGGGTCCGAGGAAAATCCGGATGGATCAGGCAGCGTTGCAATGGTAGTCTTTGACATGTGGCATATCCCTTTCTCTGCAGAGAATTGACGGCGTCTGAACACCGCCATGATATGCCGCCCCTCAGGGCATCACCAACTTTCGCGCATTTCTCGATCTATCGCAGCGGGCCGAAGATCGAGAAGTTCATGCGCGCCTGCAATGTGGCCTTCACGGTGAGTGGCTCCCGCGTACCGTCGCTGGTGCAGTGCCTTATCAATCTCAACAACGGCTTTGATGCTGAGAAAGCGCTCCCAAAGATTAGAGCGTGTTGCGCCCTTTCCGATTCAGGATTCCCACGAAGCTTGATCTGTGATTCCTTGTCCGCATGGCAGATATGGGGGTTTGAGATGGGAAAACCACATCCTATGGCGCTTCGGGA